>ENA-ORCP01000035-ORCP01000035.1-human-gut-metagenome-genome-assembly--contig:-NODE-35-length-91181-cov-6.275037_pt1 | contig 91181 bp, 84 predicted proteins | sample MGYA00242990_ERZ507991 | MGnify/ENA primary metagenome ERZ507991 (study PRJEB26167, sample SAMN06115496) | human gut metagenome | host: Homo sapiens | place: China:Henan | collected 2015-05-07 | study... | reverse complement strand
CTGCTGTTCGTGATGACGCTGGCGGCGAGTGGGTGCGCTCGATGGGCGGAACCGACCGCCGCGACAAGCCCGGCTCCCTTGACGCCGGGGGCCGTCGTGACGGGTGAGTGGTCCTACACCTACCGGGGCGAGACATTCACCGAGCCCGGCGAGTGGGTACACCTGCCCGCTGGGGAGGCCGGGAACCTGCTCCTGTGGATCAAGGGCGTGGAGGCGGGGCGATGAGCGACGACGTGCAGCTTGTCCGCGAGATCGGGGAAGTGAAGGCCGAGCTTTCCGGGCTCAAGGCCGAACTTGCCGGACTGCGCGAGCGTATCGACGATGTGGTCATTTCAAACCTGCGGGACCACGGCAAGCGCATGTCCATGCTCGAAACCCGCGTTGCCGCGCTTGAAGCCGCCGAAAACCGCCGGGCCGGGGGCATGGCCGCGCTCGTGGCTGTAGCGGCTGCGGCAGGAGCGGCCGGGAACGTCCTTTCGCGCTGGATCGCTGGATAAGCGGCTCACATATTTCGGCTGAGGCAATCTCCAATTTTGGGAAACGATGTCATGGAAAGGAGCAATACCATGCCCAAGATGAACCCCAATTCCACGGTATCCCGGATCAACAGCCTTACCGGTGCTGGCCGCCGCATTGCCCGGAACCGGAACTACGCCGTCGGCAATCAGGCCCGCGCCATGCGTTCCGCCGCCGTCTTCAAGACGCAGATGTCGCCCACGCGGTTCAAGCGCGCCACCGGGACAGGCGGCCACTGATGCCGACCCGCCCGCTTTTTCGCACCGTCGAAACGGCGGCGGCCATCACCGACAGCGTCCTTGTCTCCTTCTCCGGGGGCAAGGATTCCGTCGCCACGCTGGACTTGTGCGTGAAGCACTTCCGGCATGTGGAGGGCTTCTTCATGTACTACGTGAAGGGGCTCTCCTTCCAAGAACAGATCTGCCGCTACTATGAAGACAGGTACGGACTTCCCATCCATCGGGTGCCCCACTTCGAGCTTTCGCAGTTCCTCCGCTACGGCCTGTACCGCCCCACGGACTTCTCCGTGCCCGTCGTCAGCGTTAAGGATGTCTACAACTACCTGCGGCTGAACACCGACATCTGGTGGATTGCGGCAGGGGAACGGATTGCGGACTCGGTATGGCGCCGGGCCATCATCAAGTCGTCGGGAACCATCGACGAAAAGCGGGGGCGCATCTATCCCGTGGCGGAATGGAGGAAAGAGGACGTGGTCGCCTACATCCGGCAGAACAAACTCAAGGTCGGCGTAGAATCGCGCAAGCTCGGCTTTTCGTTCGGCTCGTTACAGGCGCGGGAAGTCATTCCGGTGAAGCGGCATTTCCCCGCGGACTTTGCCAGAATCAGGGCGTGGTTCCCCTTCGTCGAAGCGGGGATCATCCACCATCAGATCAAGGAGGAACGCCGTGGGCGGGAAACTCAGCAAGTACCAGAAGTTTGAAGTCGAGGTCATCAGCCGGGGCGAGATACATGGAGCGGATTACAATCCGCGCGTCATTTCAGAAGACGCCCGCAAGCGGCTCAAGAGGATGCTGGCGAAGCACGGCCTTGTCCAGCCGCTTGTGTGGAACCGGAGGACCGGCAATCTCGTTTCGGGACATCAGCGGCTTTCACAGCTCGATCAGCTTGAGCGCTCCCAAGACTACGACCTGCAGGTGTCCGTGGTGGACGTCGACGAGCGAGAAGAGAAGATCCTGAATGTCCAGCTCAACAACCCCTCCATGCAGGGCGACTGGGACATGGACAAGCTGAACGGGCTGGCTGGCGAAAACGGCATCGATCCTGAAGAGTTCGGGTTCTCCTCCGGCGACATCTCCGTCATGTTCGACAGCGACATGGGCGGGGCCTTCTCCGATACTGAAGAAGTGGCCGAAGCCAAGGATACCCTGCGCGAAATCAAGGAGCACCGGGCGGAATCGACAGAGAATATGAAACGGGAGGCCAGCGGCGAGTTTTATTTCACCGTCGTCTGCGAAAACGAAGGCCAGAAGAAAGCCATGCTCAAGGCTCTGGGCGTCCCCCATTGGGAAGCTTTTGTGCATGGCTCCCAGCTGGCCGGGCTGTTGGGCGTCTAGACGAGCCCCTGCTGCTCAAGGAATTCTTCCAGCGTCAGCGGGTCGTCTTCGTCTTTCCAGCGCAGCCCCTGCTGGTACATATAGTCGCAATGATCCTCGTATCCGTCCGGCAGGCGCTTCAAGAGGTCGTCGTCCACCTCGAAGAAGTTGAGCTTGCCCTTCACCGGGAAGGGGATGACCTCGTAGAGCGGTTTGACATGCCATGCAAAGCCTTTGAGCGCGTCCTCCACATCGTCGTCGAACAGCATGGCCGCAGGCACGTCGGCCTCGGTCATGGGGCGCACATCGACCAGTTCGACCACCCCGAGTCCCATCCCGCCGGGGGCGATGAGCCCGTCGTTGATCGGGTAATCCCCCTTGCTCGAACAGATCAACAGCGGCCCACGGTAGCTGCAGCGCCACGTCCGGCACTCCACAGATTTTCCGCCGCCGGCGAGAAACGACGCCCAAGGCTGCCTGACAGAAATAGCTTTCATACGCGACTCCTCTTTTGAGTTTTGCGCCAGTATAGCATCCCGTCGCGGCGATGCAACGAAAAAAGCAAAGGAACGACCCCGTGCAATGCACAGCCAAATCGAAACGCTCAGGAGAGCAATGCAGGAACCATGCGGTAAAGGGAAAAACAAAGTGCCGTATTCATGGGGGTGCGAACGACGGCCCTCCAAAGGGCAATAAAAACGCACTGAAACACGGCGCATATGAGGCCATCTCGCCGGAAACCATGACGGAAGAGGAAATCGCCTACGCCAATGCGGTCACGCTGAATCCGTGCGAAACCCTCCGCGAGCAGCTCAAGACGCTCCGCGTCAAGGAAGCGCGCATCGCCAAACGCCTGAAAAAGGCCAAGGACGACATGGAAAACGTCGGCAGGGACGACGGGACGGGCAGGAAGATCCCCGCAATGGTGGTGCTGACGGGGACACAGGGCAAACAGGCCGACGCCGAGGGGCGCGAGTCCACATCCCTTTCCACGACCTCCGAAACGCAGGAGATGCACTACCTGCGGCTGGACGCTGCCCATTCGATGGTCCTCGAACAGATCCGCCGGGTTTCGGACAGCCTCGCCCGGATGGAAGGCGAAGGCGGCGAGGAAAGCAGGAACGGAGTTGCCATCGTCCTCGATTTGGGCGGCGGGAGGAGACATGAAGGCGACGGTAACTGACGGCATCCCCGTCCCCGTCTACCACGCGGAACCCACGCTTGCGCGGTTCCATGCCAGCGACGCCTTTTTCCGTGGAGTCCGTGGGCCTCTGGGCTCCGGGAAATCCGTCGGCTGCTGCGCCGAGGTCATGTCCCGTATCCTCCGCCAGAAGGCGTTCATGGGGCTCAGGCGGTCGCGGTGGGCAATTATCCGCAACACCTACGGCGAACTGAAGACGACCACCATCAAGACATGGATGGACTGGTATGGGGCGGTAACGAAAATCTCCTACGGGCACCCCATCATGGGCCTCATCAACATGCCGCTTCAGGACGGGACGGCTGTACAGGCCGAGCTTGTCTTCATCAGCCTTGACCGCCCGGATCACGTCAAAAAGCTCAAGTCCCTTGAGCTGACGGGCGTATGGCTGAACGAAGCCAGTGAACTGCCGGAAGAGGTTCTGCAAATGGCGACCGGGCGCGTGAACCGCTATCCGAGCAAGATGCAGGGCGGGTTCTCGTGGACGGGCATCATCGCCGACACAAACTCATGCAACGTCGACAACTGGTGGTACAGGCTCGCTGAAGAGGAGCGCCCGGAAGGGTATGACTTTTTCGCCCAGCCCCCTGCTCTTCTCGTCGAAAAGGATGCCGAGGGAAAGCTCCAGTACCGGGAAAACCCGGAAGCGGAGAACATCGAAAACCACACGGCGGGGTACGGCTATTACTTCCTCCAGCTTCCCGGCAAGCATAAGGAATGGGTCAACGTCTACGTCATGAACAGGTACGGGAGCAGCAACCCCGGAAACCTCGTCTACCCGGAATACGGCGACGGGAACCTGACGGGCGTTTCCTTCGATCCCGGCAGAGACGTCATATGGACCCACGACTTCAACTTCACGCCGCTTTCCTCCGTAATCCTCCAGACGGACAAGGACGGAAACGTCTATGCCGTCGACGAAATCGTGCTCTCTTCCGCCGTGGCGAAACAGGCGGCCGTCGAGTTCTGCGAACGGTACGCGGGGTTCAGGGGCATCGTTTATCTTTACGGGGACGCCAGCGGGCATGTGGGCGAAAAGCACGGGCACGCGAGCGACTACGTAACCCTCGAACAGGAACTGAGGCGCAACGGGTTCCGGGTTCAACAGAAGGTGCCCCGCACCAATCCCGCGATCAAGGACGGGCAAGCCAGCCTCAACGCCAAGATCTGCGACGCCATGAATACCCGCTCCTTTTTCGTAAACAAGGGGAAATGCCCGATGCTGCACAAGGGCCTTTCCACGCTGAAGCTCAAGGGCGGCAGCACGTTTCAGGAAGAGGACGCCGAGTACCAGCATATTACCACCGCCGTCCGGTATTACACGGCGGTCGAATTCCCCATCAAGAAACGCGACGTCTTCTTCGGAAGCTCGCACGGATAAGGAGCGACAATGAACAGCAGTTACGAGCAGAAACACCCGCTGTACGCGGCATCCTTCACCAAGCGCCGGAAGGCGATGGATCTCTACGAGGGCGGGGAACGGATCGAAGGAAACAGGGCCTATCTGACGCGCCACACCTACGAATCGGACAAGCAATACGACATCCGGGCGAGCCGGGCCACGTACCGCAACTTCGCGGCCCCCATCGTGGACGTGTTCGCCAGCTTCATCAACGAGGGGCGGCCGGAGCGTATTTTGCCCGACGCCCTCCGCCCCATCGAGGCGGACGCCGACAGGTACGGCATAACCGCCGATGCCTTCTTCGCGGACGTGACCCGGCTCGCGGCGGCAGGCGGGGCGCGGTTCGTCATCGTGGACATGGAACAAAAGAAAGGGGAAACCGTGGCGGAGGACAGGGCCAGCGGTCGCCGTATGGTGCCCTACTTCACCTCCATCAGCCCCGACGACGTGTGGGACTGGGGGATGGACGCCAAGGGCCTCGCGTGGGCGGTCATCCACAGCGAAGAGATGGAGCACCCCGCAGCCTTCGCCGCCCCGCTCCGTTACGAAACCCTGACAGTCTGGACGCGGGACTCGTGGACGCGCTACCGCCGCCCGATGAAGGACAAGGAGAACACCGAGTACGCCTTGACCGAGAACGGCGAGCGCAGGCACGGGCTCGGCGCCGTACCGCTAGTGCCGTTCTTGTTCGAGCCGACTTCCCCCATGACCGGGCTCCCCGCTACGGACGACGTGCTGTCCCTGATCCTGCGCATCTACAGGCGGGACTCGGAACTCGACAAGATGCTGTTCGACCGGGCCGTCCCTCTGCTCAATGTGGGCGGCGTAAGCCAGGAGCATTGGGACACGTTCGTGGTTGCCAGTTCCAACGCCCTCATGAGTACGGAACCGGGCGGCATCACCGCGCAGTACGTGGAGCCGTCGGGTACCGCGTTTCAGGCGCAGGCCGAAGCCCTTGCCCGCGACGAGGCCAGCGTGCGGGAAATCGCCCTCCGCATGGTCCGTCCACAGTCCGCCGTGGGAGAATCCGCCGAGTCCAAGGCCATCGACAAAACACAGCTCGACACGCAGCTTGCCAGCTTCGCCCGGCGCAGCGGCAGCGCGGAAGCCCTCTGCTGGAAAATTGCCGCCCGGTGGCTTGGAGCTAAGGAGGACGGAATCAAGGCGAAATACAACGAGTCGTATGATGTGGGCGAGGCGACGGTGAAGATCAAGGGGCAGACGCCCGTGAAGAAAGGCCAAGAGTGACGCGAAAGCCCCGGCAGTCTAGGCTGGCCGGGGCTTTCATCGCCTGAAACGGGGGATTTTATACATTGTGACATTATCTGGGGTTCGGCGAAAACTCGGCGCCTCCTTTTTCTGTCATGAAATACACGAAGCTTTTAAAAAGTATAAATCATAGACAACGTACACTTGAAATTATTCTTGTTCGCTTCGTAGCCCACGCTGTTTTTCCATAGAGCTTCATCCATATCCAGCCGAATATATCCCAGTTCCCAGTATAAGGAGAGGTTTTCGTAAATCTTGTATGACGAGTCCACATTGACCTCGAACGCTTTATCCTCTGTAGTCAGATAAAGCATACTGTACATAGTGTCCTGTGGGTTGGTGACGGACTTTTCCCGAACCATTTGCGTATTGTTGGTACCTTGATAGTATACTACCCGAACTGTATGCTTGAGGTCCTCCAAGAAGGAAATATCGGAAAGTTGCGCCATGACCGCCCATGTGCCAGACAACCCGTACCCCATAGTCTGGGCCGCGCCGCCATAGTAGGTTCCGTCAAATCCGTAGGAGGTCACGTACACATCAGGATCGAGAGACGGCATGCGTTCCGATCCGTTCCACGGGTTGGCGTCGTCCCCGGAAGCATACCAAAACAACAGACCCGGCGTGACGTTCTCCATCTTGTATTCAGCGAGAAAAGCCGCATACCAGCCGGAACGCTTCACATCGATCTTCCTTCCGTTTACGGGTGCAGAGCCGATATCCACACTGCCATAAGCCGCGTCGAAAGCGAAACGGAAGGGATCCAGTACAGTCAGTTCGGAAGCGACGCCGCCAAACCATGCGTCCCCGTGGGCATCGTCAGACAGGGACACGATGGAGGGCGTAGCAAGCTGGGGCAGGAGGCCCGCCGCTGCCACTTCTAAGTCGCCCGCGCTGCCGTGCAGGCTATCGCGGCCGATGATGCCGTACATCCCCCAAGGGATAACCTTAAGTCCTTCAAGCGACAGAGGTAGCGTGACGCCGATGAAATCCATCGCATCATGGGGGTCCCTCTTCCCCGTTTCCTCGGATGCGTTGTCGTTGCCCGGACGGATCCAGAACAATGTGCCTTCCACGTTTTCAGAAAAGCGGTTGGAAATGGATATGCCCGCCCCATCACCATCAAGTATAGGCGATCCCGTGCCTGTAAACGTCGGGAGAGTATACGGCTGAAGCCCCATACGAACCCTCGTCTCGGTTTTGGGGACACTCCAATCAACATAGCTCCAGCTCACCTTGACCTGCTTTCCGTCCGTACCGAGGGATGCGCCATCCCTGGAGACACCCCAGTTCTGGTGTCCGACTTCAAGAAAAACCACGCCCTTGAGGGATTCCGAGACAACCGCTTCAATAGTGGTGCGCAGCCGGCTGGCGGCTTTGAAGTTGTCATCGCCATTTCCTTTGGTGAAATTGCGGTCAGCCCAAGAAAGACGGTGCTGGGACAGGCCTTTGACTTTGAAGTCCACGGCTTGCGCTGCCGTCGAGGTACTCAGAATAAGCCCGGCGGCGAGGAAAAGTGCTATAAGTCGCTTCATGTTACTTTCCTTGATTAAGCGTTTCTCATGGCCTTGCCACGCCGATAGATAAGCAGGCTTACAATCGAGCCGATGAGGCTGATCATTGCGAGGAAATAAAAGATAATCCTGTACCCTTCGTTACCGTAGACATCGAGCCAGTGTCCGAACAGGGGCGGGAAAATGCCGTCGGGCAGGTAACCGAGCAAACTGATCACGCTGACCGAGATGCCGGTGTACTGCGGTGGAATGCGTACTTCTTCCATACAGGAGAACATGATAGTGTACACCACCAGCACAAAGAAGCTGAACATCATGGTGAGTAGGATGATCACAGTGCTGGAGGCGCCCGCAGGCAGGCGGAGAAGTACGAACAGCATCCCTATGAGGAGAAGGAAGCACACCATGAGGATCTTGGCGGTGGATCCTATCTTGTCTGAAATATAGCCGCTAAAGGGCCCGGTCAGAATGCGGAGGCCGAAAGCCCGGATAGTGCCGAGTATGGCCCCGAAGGTGATGGATACGCCGAGTACGTTCGTCGTATAAGGCGTCATATAGGCGATACCGATGTACATGCCGTAGCCGCAGAAGATCAGAATGACCAGCATCCATACGGCGGGGAGCTTTATAACCGTAAGCACGCTCTTGAAGGGATTCTCCTCCGGGACGTTGACGTCCTGGTTGTACTCAGTCTTGTCGTCGACAAACATGGCCACGGCGATCAACGCGAGCACCGCGATGACGGCCTGTCCGTACAGCATATAGTGGAACCCCTGAATCCGGTCGTCGACGCTGGAATAAAGTGCCGCCCCCGTAAAGCCGATAAGGGAAGAGAAGATGCCAGTAGCTCCATAGAAGATACCGAACATGCGCCCCTGCTCCTCTTTGCTTCCCGTGTCACGGACGGCCTTGACGAGCGTCGGCCACTGGAGCATGTTGGCGGAAACGGCGAGCAGCGCCCAGATGAGCAGCGCCATCACATACGATGTGTGTACGGCGAAAATCGTATTGAGAGCGGCCGTCATCGCCAGCGAGATGATCAGAATCTTCTTCGGCGATCCGCGGTCGGCCAACACTCCGCCGGGTATGTACAACAGCATCCCCACGCCGGTGAAAATTGTCATGAGCAGGCCAAGCTCATTGTTGGTGGCCTGTGTAGCTTCACGAATGACATCATAAAATTTAATATGCACATAGGGGAGCGCCATTGATGCGGAAAAGGTGATTCCCAGAGCCAATAGGCGCATATATTTGGTAAAGTTCGTCATGACAGTCCTTTCGGCCGAGGCAGCCGTTAGAGGGCACCGTAGGCGAGCACATCACCCACGATAGTAGCCGCTATTTCAATGTCCTTAAGATGCATGGGATCGACAGCAAGCGGATTTTCGTCGAGAACGACAAAATCCGCGAACTTACCCGGTTCGATGCTGCCTTTGACTCCCTCTTCAAAACCCTGCCGAGCGGCATTAATGGTGATGCCCTTGAGCGCTTCCAAAACAGGGATGCCCTGCTCGGCCTTACCGAGATCCCGCCCCCTATAACTGAGGCGGTTGACAGCCGACCAGACTAGAAGGAGGGGATCGATGGGAGTGACGTAAGTGTCGTTATGGAGGGTAAAGGGAAGATTGCAGCGCAGGGCGTCGCCCGTCGGGCTCATGCGTACGGCGCGTTCCGGCCCCATAAAGATAGCGTAATGCCGATCCCCCCAGAAATAGGTATGGGTAATGAAGAATGACGGTATCGCCTTGAGGTGGGACATGCGTTCAATCTGATCGGACCGTGCCATCTGGCTATGGATGACGATGAACCGGGTATCGTCGCGAGGAGACTGGCGCTGCGCTTCTTCATAGGCGTCGAGGGCTACATCAATGGCAGCGTCACCGTTGCAGTGGACTGCGATCTGGCGTCCATTGCTGTGCAAATCGATGATGCGCTGCCGAAGCCACTTCAAGTCGTTGGACGGATATCCCACATACCCGGGTTTGCCTTCCGGTGTCTTATAGTAGGGTTGGCTCAAAAAGCCTGTATACGCCTGAATGGAGCCATCTGCTGATAGCTTTGTGGCCCCCATGACGAGCTTACCTTCTTCGTCCAACGGTGTGCCGGAAGGAACATCCGGAAACACGCGCCCATACTCTTCAAGGCTGATGTCCTGCCCGAGCGGGTAGAGGACAAGGCGGAGTTTGAGGGTACGCCTCTTCAAGGCTTCACCCATGAGCGGAAACCAGTTTGGATCAGCCACCCACCCCTCTTGTGCCGTGGTGCATCCCTTGGCAAGGTACATGTCGGAGCCCGCCGACAAGGTGTCGAGAAACTGATCCTGATCCAGCTGAGGCATTAACGCCAGCACGGGACAGTGGCTTGCCTCGATTACGCCGGAGGGCTCTCCTGAGGCGGAACGCCGGATCACGACGTTCTCGGGATCAGGCGTGTCGCGCGTAATCCCTGCCAAGCGCAGCGCCGCCGAGTTCGCCGCTGAGACCCAGCCAGAAACATGCTGGATGACGATGGGATGCTTGGTGCTGACGGTATCCAGATCTACCCGTGTCGGGTGGCGCATTTCCTTGATCATGGTGTCGTCATACCCCCAACCGACGATCCATCCCCCTTCGGGGGTCCTCCCTACACGCTCGCCAAGCAACCGGAGCATATCTTCAATGGATTCCACAGGCCCAAGAGGCTTGCTGTTGATATTGACCCATGGAGTCCGGACCGCGTTGTCGATGAAATGGCTGTGCGCGTCGATGAAGCCGGGTAGCATGGTCCTGCCGCGCAGATCGACGAAGCGGGATTCCGCGCCACACAGCGCCTTCATGTCGGACAGAGCGCCCACACCGATGATGACGCCCTCAGCCACGGCCACGGCTTCAGCCTCAGGCTGTGCGGGATTCATCGTCAGAATGGTTCCATTGCCATAAACTGTATCCGCAATCTGCGGAACCGCGCCTGTGCCTTCTCGTATTGCCATTAATGAGCCTCCTTGTGAAAAACGGTACAGGGGAGTTCGATCATGGAACACATTACGGACGACAGTTCTCCCGGACAATCCGGTCCGCACCTTAGAAATGAAGGATAAACACCGTATTGTTTCGGAAAAGATTTTGGCTTATCTAAGAGGGGAACCGACGGAGGTGCTCCATGTCCGTATCCATCGTTATCGCGGAGGATCACGCCCTGTTTCGCAGTGGCCTGAAACAGCTTCTTCTGTTGGGAGAAGGGCTGGAAGTCATCGGTGAAGCTGGAGACGGTTTTGAAGCCGTAAACATGACCGTGGCCAGCCGTCCGGATCTGTTGCTGCTCGATCTGTCCATGCCGGACAGGGACGGCCTGGAGGTCATCGCGCATGTCCGCAAAGAATGCCCCGACACCCGCATTCTCATCATTTCCATGCACGCCACTTCCATGCACATCCGCGCGGCTTTCAAGGCTGGCGCGCACGGCTATCTCCTCAAAACGGCGAACCACCAGGAATTCCTCTTTGCCATCCAGTGCGTGCTCCGGGGCAATCGGTATGTCAGCACGGAACTGACTGGTACCATGATCGACTGGTGCGTAGGAGAACAAACGGAAGAGATAGCATCTCCGTTGGATCAGCTCACCCAGCGGGAACGCGAGATTCTCAAACTCGTGGCCGAAGGCTGTTCCAACAAGGAAATCGCCGCCCGCCTAAGCGTCGCCGAGAAAACAGTCGTCACCCACAGGACGAATTTCATGCGTAAGCTGGGGCTGCGCAATGTCCGTGAAGTCACGATGTTTGCTCTGGAATGCGGCCTTATCGATATGAAAAGACGGTGAACAATGCGCAGTATGCTCTGGGCGCTGTGCTACGCCGCATTCCTTTGGGCGTTTTCCTGCCCCGCCTCCGCCGCCGGCATAAAGGAAATCGTCGTTGCCATCGAATCCACGCCCCTCCATTTCAATCCCGCGCTGTTGTCGGGGAGTACGGTAGCAACCGTGGGGGCCCAGCTCTATGCTGGCCTGACAAGGGTGGACGCGGCGGGAAACGCCGTGCCCTACCTCGCGAAATCATGGAAAGCCAGCCCGGACGGACGCAGTGTCCGTTTTGAGCTGAGGGAAAACGCGTTCTTTCATGATGGCCACCCTATCACGTCGGGCGACGTCGCCTATTCCATCCTTATGAGCCGCGAGTACCATCCTTTCCGGCCAATGCTCGAATCCGTGACGCGTGTGGATACGCCATCCCCGCACACCGTCATAGTCCGGCTCTCCCGTCCGTTTCCCCTGCTGCCGAAAGTGCTCGTGCCGGCGCTGGTGCCTATTCTTCCTCGGCACGTATTCGATAACGGGCACCCTTTACCCACTCATCCCGCCAACAAGAAAGCCGTCGGATCAGGCCCGTTCATGCTGGAATCCTTTACCCCGGATCGCTCCATCCGGCTTGTGCGGAACCCTCGCTTTTTTCTGCCAGATAGACCGATTGCAGACAGACTAACGTTCCGCATTTTCTGGGATCAAGGAGAAATTCCTCTCGCCCTTGCTTCCGGAGAGGTGGACGTATACCTCTTCACCTCGTGCATTCAGTTGCGGCGTTTCCTCGACGGCTACAAATTCACACCGGTTACCGTCCTGCCGCTGGGCAACCTCCATCCGTACACAGTACTTTCCTACAACCTGCGTCAGAAGCCTTTCTCCGATCGCAAGGTGCGGCGGGCCTTCGCGCTCGCCATCGACAGAAACTTCCTTGCGGATCGCCTCCTGCATGGCATGGTGAAGCCTTTGTCAGGTCCCTTCCCTCCGGGGGCTCTTTTCTATACACCGCTCCCCGCGCCGCACGATATTGCGGAAGCCAACCGTCTGCTCGACGAGGCAGGCTACCCGCGCGGCAAAGATGGTAAACGTTTCTCCATTATTGTGGACTATTCGCCGGATACCCCCCTGCCCCGCGAACTTTTGCGCCTGCTTCAGTACGAACTCGCCGCACTGCTTGGCATCGAAGTCCGCACACGCGACTCGGAAAGCGTTTCCGATTGGATGCGCCATGTCGTGACCGAAGACTATCAGGTAGTGCTGGACGAATTATTCGCTTGGTATGATCCAGTGATTGGGATTCACCGTCTCTACAGCAAGAACAACAGTGACCGGGGGATCGTGTGGACGAATTCCGGGGGATACGCCAACGATACGGTTGAGGCACTGATGCAACAGGCCACTGAGGAGGCCATCCCCCGCAGACGGCAAACCTTATACGATCGGTTACAGCGCGAACTTGTCGAAGACAATGCCCTACTGTGGTTGACGACTAGCCCGTACGCGCTGGTTGCGCAACCGTCCCTGCGCCATCTGGAACAACTTGGGCTCGGGCTTATGTCCCCGCTAGATGGGATCGAGAAAGTGCCTTCCCTTTTTCTGGGAGGAAATCCATGAAGCTGCTCCGCCACCCGTTGGGTCTTGCCAGCATGGCCAGTCTCCCCCTGCTCCTGTTTGCGACGGCGTTCGTACTGCTGGCTGGTGTGTTGCTATTCGCCTTCCGTGACATCAACGCCATGTTGGAACAAGCCGCCGAACAGAAAATCCCCGTCCTGACCCAGACGACCGCGCTTGTCCGCGAATGCGAATGGCTCCGCGGCATGATGTTCCGCTTGATGCAGACGGACAGCGAACTGGTGCGCGAAGCCATTATCATTACCCTAAAGGAACGTATTGATGATGCAGGGGAAATGGCATCCCGGCTGGAAGCCATCGGGCTGTACAAGGATAAGGTGGAAAGCTTGAAGGAACAGCTCTCGTCGCTTGATGGAATCGCCGACGACGTGAACACTCTGATTACCAGATGGATCATATTGCGGGAACAGCGCCAGAATCAGGTCAAGAGCCTGCGATCGCTTTCGGAGGAACTCATCGCACTGGACGTTTCCGGGGTAGAGCAGCTGGAAGCGTGGAAGCAAGGAGCCTACAGAATCCTCTCACTACTTCTCGTATTGAGCACGGACCTAGATGTGCCCTACGGCCTACGTGTGACCTCCGAGATGTACGAATGGGTACGCAACGTCAGGGCCGATCTGTCGCGTGTCCCGTCTACTCCGCATATCTCGGGGATGGTGGAAGCAGCCAATCACCTGTATGACAAACTCATCCTGTGCGCACAGGGCGAAAACGGCATTATCCCGTCATTCAAGCGCCAGCACGCCGTCTCACAGCAATTCGCCGCTTTGACCATCCGTATGGATGCACTGTCCGAATCTATCATGATCGTAGCGGGACAACTTATGGCACAGGCCAAAACCGACGCCGAGCACGCACGGGACGGCTTTTCCGAGCGGGTGTCCGGGCTTTCAGGGTTACTGTACGGCTTCGTCGTGCTGGTGCTGGCGGTCATCGCGGCGACCTATCTATACCTCGCACGTCACGTCATCCGACCCGTCATTAGGCTCAACAACTGTATGAGTCTGCGAACACAGGGATTTTCTGCCAACATCCCATATGACGGAGCATGGGAAATCCGTGAGATGGCCCGATCCGTATTCTATTTCGTATCCGAGATAGAACACAGAGAGCACGAATTACGAGAATCCCACGCAGGGCTGGAAGAGCAAGTAGCAACCAGGACGGCAGAACTGAAACGCCTGTCCAACCGCTTGCTTCAGGCGCAAGAGGAGGAACGGTTCAAACTAGCGGCGGAACTGCACGACGACATTGGAGCAACAATGGGCGTGATCAAGTTCGGTATTGAACGGGCACTTTTGATGCTCGACAGGCCAGACGCCATCAAAGTGCAAGAACCGCTTAACGAGGCCGTCGATCTGGTCAAGGGGCTGGCGCGCCAGCTCCGGCGCATCCAAAATGAATTACGCCCGGCCCATATCGATGTAGGTCTGCTTACTTCGCTGGAATGGTTCTGCAAAGACTACCAAGGAGCGTATTCCCACTTGCGGCTGGATCTCGCCGCCGATGTGGACGAAAACGACATTCCCATGACGCTGCGTATCGTGCTTTTCCGGGTTATTCAGGAAAGCCTGAACAATATCGCCAAACACAGCGGGGCAACATCCGTCAAGATCCGTCTGCAAAAACAAGGGAACACACTGAAAGTCAGCGTTACGGATAACGGCGTAGGCTTCGACATTACAGCGGCTATGGGAATGCAGGAAACGGGACGTGGCCTAAAAAGTATGCGGGAACGGGTGGAGCTAAGCGGAGGAACATTTATAATACGGAGCAAGCCCAATAAAGGTACCCAACTTACTGCCTGTTGGGAAAATTAACTAGAAAATCGTATAGTTACAATCTGTTCAGGCTGACTCCCGCCTCTGCGGAGAGGATCGCAAGCTGACGGTGCATCTCAGGCGTCGTGCGGACGACAAAGTTCCCGGAAAACTTGCGAAGGGAAAGCGGCTCAGGGATCGGCTCCTTGTTCGCTTCCATGTCCTTCAATGTGTCCGAGACAAGCCGGACGATTCCATGCAAGGCCGCGTCCTGTTCCTCTTCCAGCCATGACAAGCTGGGAAACTCGGTGCACAGCCCCACAAACTCCTGATCCTCTTCCGACCAAATGACGCGATAGGTATACTTTTCCATAGCTACTGAAGGGAAGCCTATACAGCCCGATGCGGGATGATCCGCATGAACTCCTGCCCCTTTTCCCTTTCCAGAAGGCAGGCTTCATACTGCGCCTGCAAGTTGATCCACATCTCCATGTCAGTCCCGAAATACCGGGCCAGACGCATGGCTGTATCCGTACTGACGCCGCGCTTTTCGTGCAGGATTTCATGAATCCGTGTGGCGGGGATGCCGAGGGCGATGGCAAGGGCATTCGCGCTCAAGCCGAGCGGGGCCATATATTCTTCGCGGAGAATTTCTCCGGGATGGATAGCAGCGCACATGTCTATCCTTCTCAAACCGCCTGCACGGACTGCTTCAGGCTGTCCACGATAAACTGATTGATACTCTTTCCCGAAGCAGAGGCGGCAATAGCGACAGACTGGTACGTCTCGGGATCGAGCCGCAAGGCAAAGCGTCCTGCCTGCTTCTTGGGGGCGATCCCCTTTTCCGCACAGACCTCCAGAAAGACTTCCAGCGAGATTTTACCTTCGCGCTTCAGCCCTTCCAAATCGGAGGCGTAAAAATCCGCCGCGCCGTTGAGTCCGACGAACTCACCCCGGAACATCTCGATTTCCGGGTCATAGGCAATGACGGCCTTGTAGCCGTCTTCAAATGTCATGACATTATTCATGGTTTCACTCCGTGGCTTTCCAACCAGATACGCACGCTTGCAACCGCTCCTTTGTCCGTGGTCGGCGCGGGATGCGGGCGATGAAACACTCGCACTTCCCCGAACAGCACCACAGCGATGCGAGAACCAGCACGTTCGCTTACTTCCGCGCCAAGCTCCACAAACAGGGCCTCAATGTCCGCCCATCTGATGCTTCCCGAAACGGGGCGGGCGAATATCTGTTTCAGGGTCATCTGGTGTTTCTTTTTCATGCCCTTATGATATTATTTTTTGACATCATGTCAAGAGGTATTCTTTTCTCCCCGCACACAAAAACCTTCCAACAACCCCTTGCGGCGCATCCCGGCTGCGGGTCTATACTCATGCCCAATTATGCGGGCCTGCCCGCCTATCGTGGCGTGATGCCAAGGAATACCCCGGCGTGAAGCCATAACCCGAACCGAGAAGGATACCATGAAACTCAAGCTCGACGAAAACGGCCATGTGGTGGTGAAGGACGGCTTCCCCGTATGGGTTGCCGAAGACGGTGCGGAGATTGCGTATAACGTCCCCGACCTCGTGAACAAAATTTCCGCCGTCAACGCAGAATCAGCCGGACGGCGCAAGGACATCGACGCCCTGACCAGCCAGCTCAAGGCGTTTGACGGCATTGACCCGGAAAAGGCCAAGGCCGCCCTGGAAACCGTCGCCAACCTTGACGCCGGGAAGCTCATCGACGCGGGAAAAGTCGACGACCTCAAGATGGAAATCAAGAAGTCCTATGACGGAAAGATTTCCGATCTCGAAAAGGCCCTCGCCGACTCCAAGAAAGATTCCGCCGACAGGCTGGCCGCCAAGGAAGCCTCCATCCGTACGCTGCTGGTCAAGGGCATCTTCGATTCCAGCGCGTTCCTGAAGGACAAGACCGTGCTTCCCTCCGACGTGGCCTACGCCTCGTTCGGCAGGCATTTCGAGGTGAAGGAGGAAAACGGCGAGCTGCGCGTGGTCGCCACCATGAACGGCCAGCCCATTTTCAGCCGCTCCGATCCCGGCACCTTCGCCGCGCCCGAAGAGGCGCTTGAGGCCATCATCGACAAATACCCCATGAAGGACCGCATCCTGAAGGCCCCGGACGGCGGCTCCGGCAGCCATCCCAACTCCGCGTACGCCCCCGGCGCAAAAATCATCCCCAAGGGCGACATGAGCGCCTTCGGAGCCAACCTTGAAGCCATCGCCAAGGGCGAAGTAACCGTCGCGGCCCAGTAGCCGCGCGCACCAAGAGGATTTTTCCATGAACGATCTGTCCAAAGTCGTCGACAAGCTGCTCGCACAGGGCCTGCTCGCCCTGCGCGGCACCTGCGTCATGCCCCGCCTCGTGAACTCGGACTACAGCAACCTTGCCGCGCAGCAGGGGGCCAGCATCGACGTGCCCATCCCCTCCGCGATCAAAGCGCAGGCCGTCACGCCGGGGGCCACTTCGCAGGACACGGGCGACATCAGCCCCGTGTCCGCCACCATCAAGCTCGACCGCTGGATGGAAGCGCCTTTCTACCTGACCGACAAGGATCTGATGGAGGCCAATCGCGGCGTCATCCCCATGCAGGCCAGCGAAGCGGTCAAAGCCATCGCCAACGACGTGAACGCCACCCTGCTCGGCTTGGGCCGCAAGTTCTACGGCATCGTCGGTACGCCCGGCACCACGCCCTTCTCCACCGTGGTCGACGCCACCAACGCCCGCAAGGTGCTGAACCGCCAGCTTGCCCCGGTCAACGACCGCCGCATCGTGCTGGACCCCGACGCCGAGGCCGCCGCGCTCGGCCTGTCCGGGTTCGCGGACGTGAGCAAGTCCGGCGACGCGCGGCCCATCATCGACGGGACCATCGGGCGCAAGTACGGCTTCGACTGGGCGATGGACCAGCAGGTGCCCTCTTTCGAGGCCAGCGTCATGACCGAAGGCGCGCTCACCGTGAACGGCGCGAACGAGGCCGGAGCGCAGGTGGTGAGCCTCGCCTTCCACCGCGACGCCATCGCCTTCGCCACCCGCCCGCTGATGGATTCCGCCAACGGCCTCGGCAACCTCATCCAGTCCGCCGTGGACCCGGTTTCCGGCCTGTCGCTCCGTCTGGAAGTCTCCCGCGAGCACAAGCGGACCCGGTTCAGCTATGACATCCTGTACGGCGCGGACGTGGTACGCCGGGAACTCGGCTGCCGCATCGCCGGGTAGGAGGCTCCATGCACATCAGCACAGTGAGGATCAGGAGCGTGGAAACGGCGAGCGGGTTCATCGTCATCAACGAGGCCGATTTCGATCCGTCGAAGCACCAGTTCTGGAACTCGGAAGTCACGACCGCCACGCCGGAGCCCTCCTCCGCCGAGCCGAACGCAAACAAGCCTCTTGACCTGATGACGCTGGCGGAGCTGCGTGACCATGCCAAGGCGCACGGCATCGCCATCCCCGCGACGATCACCGCCAAGGCCGACGTGCTGGCCCATGTCCTCGCCGCCAGCGGAGCCCGCGCCGGCAGTGACGTCCCCGGGCAGCCGCAAGCGTAACCCCAACGGCAAGGACACCGCCATGACCTGCACCCCTAGGAAAAAGAAGCGCAAGGGCAAGTAGCCCCGCGCTTCGACCGGGCGGGGGAATACCCTCCGCCCCCGCCCGAACCCCAAAACGGGACTTCAAGGAGAAAACCATGCCCCTCATCGTTGAAGACGGCACCCTGCCCGCCGGGGCCAACAGCTTCGCCAGCGTTGCCGATGCCGACGCCTACCATGCCGCCCGGCTGACGGCCGCATGGACGGACGAACTGGCGGAAGTCCAGAAGGAGGCTGCGCTGATCCGCGCCTCTGACTGGCTCAACCGCAAGGTCATGTGGAACGGGCGCAAGGCTTCCCGCTCGCAGCGCATGGCGTGGCCTCGGGCGGGCGTAAGCACGCAGGACGGGGAAATAGCCCCGGATGAAATCCCGGCGGAAGTCGTCGAGGCTTGCTGCGAACTGGCGGGCTTCTTCGTCGAACAGGACTACCTCGCGCCGCTCGACCGGGGCGGGGACATCGCCAGCCTGGGCGTGGACGTGATCAGCATCGCCTACAACGGCACGGCCCCGGCGGAAACAGTATTCCCCTCCCTGTCCGGCCTGCTCGCCGGGCTCGGTACCAGCTGCACGGGCAAGGGCGGGGGCATCATGGAGGTGGGAAGAGGATGAGCGCATCCCTGTACGCCAGCGTGGGCAGGACCGCACGCCAATTGATCAACAAGTTCGGCAAACGGATGATCTACCGTCAGAAGAAGGATGGACAGGTCTACAACGATCAGACCATGCGTTATGAACCTTCGATCAAGGATACCCCGTTCAAGGGCATACGGAAGAACGCCAAAATCGAAGAAAACCCGGAACTGCCCATACAGCTTGGGGACTGCATCATCCTTGCCGCAGCCTCGGGCCTCCCCGTGCCCGCCGTCCCCGACCAGATCATCATGGACGGCGAAACATGGAGCGTCGTGGACTCCGCACCCGTGGCCCCGGGGGATACGGCACTGGTCCACAACATCCTGATCCGCAGGGGGTAGCCGTGGACATTGCCGCCATCGAAAGCCGCCGCCATGCCATCAAGCGCCGCATGGCCGCACTCGACCGTCTGAGCACGTCCGACGCCCGCGCACTCGACAAGGCCATGACGGAGATGTGCGCCCTGTACGCGGAATACGCCCGGAGTACCGTCGCGCTGGTGGCCTTTGAAGCCTACCGGACGCTAGTGGAACGCACCCCGGAAGACACGGGCCGGGCGCGGACGTCATGGAACCTCGGCGCGGAACCGAGCGACGCCGTGCCTCCGGCGGGCGATTACCCCGAGTTCCGGGGCGACGTGTCGGCCGCCGTGGAACAAGCCATCGCCAAAGTGGGGGCCGACGCGGAATCGTTCAGCATCACAAACGATCTCGACTATATGCCTTTCCTTGAGGCCGGATGGTCCGAGCAGGCCCCCGCAGGCTTCATCGCCCTTACCTTCCGGGAGGCCGCGGAACAGCTCGGGCAAATGGCGAGGGAAGCCTGATGTACGCGAGCCTCTTCGATCTCTACGCCGTGCTGGACGCCCTGCTCTTCCAGACGGTCGGCGCCGACGCCCGCATCCTTCCAATGGGGCAAAAGACCACGCCTTCACCCGATCAGGTGCTCGTCGCCCGCAAGCTGAACATGGGCAAGAGCTTCCGTGGGGAACTCGGCGGGCCGGACGCCCTCTCCAAGCGCGTGGGCGTCTATGTCGTCACGCTGTCCCTGCCCCCGGACATGCCCGTCCCCGCAGGCTACGCCTTGCAGGGGCGCATCGAAAACGCCTTCCGCCGTACCGCCCTCCCCTTGCCTTCCGGCGGGGAACTCCGATGCGAGGAAACAACGCTACAGGAGCCAGGAACGGGACAGGATGGGCGCTATACCCTGTCCGTCACCGTCGATCTGCACACCTTTTATACGACTCAGAGGAGCAAAGCATGAGCGAAAACACCTGCCCGAACGTCGCCCTTTCCCGAAACCAGAATATGTGGGTGGTGAAGGAGAGCGCGGACAAAACGCTCGAATTCCCAGCCGTAACCGACATTATCAACGTCACCGCCGATGTGTTCGCCAATCAGGAAATCCCAACCTCCGACAGCAAGGAAAAGGCGAATACGCTCAATAAACTGAACGTGTTCAACAGCAGTGCCAGCCCCGCCACCGCCAACTTCGGCATGTACCTGCGCCCCACCGCTCTGGATGCCGCCATGCAGGGGGACGCACTCATGCAGGCGCTTCAGGGCAAGCTGGCGGCACCCTTCACCGGAACCCTTGCCGACGCCCTCACGGACAGCGACGCGCAGCTTGTCGTCACCGTGACGTCGGGCCATGTCCCTCTGCGCGGCGTCATCGAAGTGACCAGCACCCCGTCAGGCAAGGAATTGATCCGTTACCGCAAAGCTGTGAAAGACGCCGCCAGCCCCGGCAAATGGCTCCTCTCCGAACTGACCAGAGGGTACAAGGGCACCACGGCGGCGTCCGGCGCGTCCGGTGCCGCCGTCTCCCTGAAAAGCCGGGCCTTCGTACAAGCCCTGTGCCGCCCCAACGTTTCCGCATGGATCGTCATCGACAAGACGTTGCAAGCCGTGCAGGGCTGCCACGTCACGGACGCCAGCATCTCCGTCACCAAGGAAGGGGCCGTGGAGCTGACCGGGACGCTCACCGGATGCCGGGCCTTCAACGCCGGGCCTTCCTCTGTGGCGGCTGAGGCGCAGACGTCCGCGACTTCCATCACCGTCGAGGACGCGAAAATGTTTTTCGTGGGGCAGAAAATCCAGAACACCACCAAGTCGGACGACAATTCCGGCAAGGGCTACGCCGTGACCGCGGTGGACGAACGGACGAACACGCTGACCGTCGCACCCGGCATCTCCGGCGCATGGGCCGTGGACGACGTGGTGACGTGGTGGATGCCCTATGGCCCCGCCATCGGCGCGGAGATGGAGAATACCGATTCCGTTATCCGCATCGACGGGACAACCGGGAAAATGCGCTCCTGCACCATCAAGTTCTCCACACCCACGGAGTTTACCGACGAGCTTGGCGACCGCTTCCCCGGCCAGCCCATCGACACCATGAGGGCCTCCAGCGTGGATTTTGAATACTACATGCGCAACGACGCCGCCAAACGGCTCAGGGAAGGCAGCGAGGGCAAGGAAGTCCGGTTCGACGCGGAATTCGGCAGCGAGGAAGGCCGCAAGGTCGTCGTGTCCTGCCCCCGCATCAAGAACAAGATGCCCGCCATCAACGCCGATTCCGCGACCGTCACCCTTTCGCAATCCTCCGACATCCTCGGCGTGGCACTCGAAGACGCCGTGGAAATCATCCTCGAATAGCTCCGGCTCCCGCCGTCTCCTTTTCCGGCGGGGCCATTCTCCAAGAACCACTTCAACTTTCAGCCAAAGGATCAACATCATGAAATTCGTGAACGACGCCACCGCCAAAGATACCGCCTTCATCAAATGCTTTCCCGATGATTCCGGCGTGTACGCCCGCATCCTGACGGAAACCGAGCTGGATACCATCCGGGTCAAGTCCCGCACCTTCAACGGCAACGAGAAGCGCACCCCCGAACTCATGGATCGCCGCTTCAAGATCCTGCACCTGCAACGCGCCCTCTCCGGATGGGAAGGGCTGGAATTCGAGGACGGCTCGCCCATCCCCTTTTCCAAGGAGATGATCAAGGAACTGTGGGAAGTGAACCCCAACCTCATGGGGATCATCTATTCCTGTGTGTCCAGCGAACTCTCTTTCGTGAAGGCGGCGGAAGAAAAAAACTCCGGGACTGGTGCGGACGCCTAGCGGACAACGCGCCAAGCTGTGACGAATGCCGGGAGACATGGGCGCTCGACGGGCTGGAACCTCCCTGCGGCGCCTGTACCTCATCGGAAACGGAACTCCTGCCCGACAACCTGCAAGCCATGCATATCTGGCAAATCTGCGACATCCACGCCCGCGACTTCGTAGGCATGTCTGGGCAAGCCCGCCCCATCCGGCTTGAAGCCGTCCGCGCCGAATGCGATCGCACGGACGACCCGGAAGGGAATTTCCAGAAGGTCATGCTCATTGAGGCGGTTCTGTTTCCTTCCCGGTATTTGAAGAAGTGAGAAAGCCCCGTCCGCGGATAAAACGGACGGGGCTTTTGTACGGGGAAAGGGGTACTTAAAAAAGGCACAGCCCTCATCGCCATGTGATGGAAGACGCTATTCTTTTTCCCTCATACCCGGATGTTCCGTAGCGCTCAGATGGACGGTTCGGCCCCCCCACCTAGCTACGGCGACAACTATTTACTATTTTGTATAGATAAATCTATATACCATACGGACATCTTCGGGAGGTATCCGTATGGGCAAACATATCCTCGCCGCTGTGCTGGCGGTATTGTTCATGGCAAGCGGGGCGCAGGCCGCGGGCAACGTTTGGAACGACTCGTTCAACAAGGCCAAGAAGACGCTGGAGTGGCAGGTCTATTATGACCACCGGATCACGCTCTACTGCGGGGCCGCCTTCGACGAAAAGAAGGACGTCGCCCTGCCGGAAGGCTTCACGGCCCCGAAGCACGAGAAACGAGCCGGAAAGATCGAGTGGGAGCATGTGGTCCCGGCTGAAAACTTCGGGCGGGCTTTCCCGGAGTGGCGCGATGGGGACGCGCAGTGCGTGGATAAAAGGGGAAAGGCGTTCAGGGGCCGTAAGTGCGCGGAAAGGGTGAACCGGGAATACCGCCTCATGCAAAGCGACATGTACAACCTCTATCCGGCCATCGGCGCGGTCAACGCCCTGCGCCAGAACTACAACTTCCAGATGCTGCCCGGCGAGGAGCCGGACTTCGGAAGCTGCGGGATGAAGATCGCCGACCGCAGGGCCGAGCCGCCTATCAGAGCGAGGGGACAGATTGCCCGGACCTACAAGTATATGGCCGACGCCTATGCCCCGCGCTACCGCATGAGCCGCCAGCAGGCGCAACTCATGGACGCATGGGACAGAATGTATCCGGTGGATGCGTGGGAGTGCACGCGGGCCAAGCGCATCGAGAACCTGCAAGGCAACGAAAACCCGTTTGTGAAAAGGCCGTGCCGCGAAGCTAGGTTGTGGTAGGCGAAAGCGCCGCCCTTTTTTGACGGACGGAGCTTCGCTAGGGAAGTATGTTTCAATAATGGTAACGGCATTGGAGTACGATCAGGGCTTCACTTCGTTCGTCCACTTTGTAGACGAGGCGATCTTCCTGATTGATGCGGCGCGACCAGCATCCGGCAAGATCGAACCGGAGCGGTTCCGGCTTCCCCATCCCTTCAAAGGGGTTTCGCATGGCATCACGCAGCAATTCATTGATTCGTTTGACCGTGCGCTTGTCCGTATGTTGCCAATAGAGGTAATCCTCCCACGCCTGCGGCGTCCACGTAAGCAGCATGATCAATCCTCCAGTTCATGCGGAATGGCCTTGCCTGTATCTGCGGCCTGTATCGCTTCTCTGAGGCGTACGGCATTGGCGGGTGAACGGAGCAGGTATGCCGTCTCCATGATGGAATTGTAGTCCTCAAGAGACATCATGACCACAGAGGGTGATTTTTGCCGGGTAATAATGACAGGTTCATGATGATCGCAGACACGGTTCATCGTTTCGGCTAGATTCTGCCGAGCTTCCGAATAGGTAATGGCCTGAGACATGGTATCTCCTTTTTGTACAAAAATATGTACAAATAAGAGCCCCGTCAAGGGAAGACGAGCCTAAAAACCGTCCGTCCCTTCACCGCCTGACCCATGTGCAAAGCCCCCTTCCTTCCGGTCGGGGTTTTTCTTCAATCGTCCAAGACGTTCCTGTCATGCCATCCTGGGCACAACGTCAGTTCCGGGCCTCTCCAAGGCCACGGGGCAACGATGCCTTTGACGGGCACCGGCACGACCTCACGCGGGCTCACAAGCTCCCATGCGAAACCATACATCTCGTCCTCGTAATCCTCGCAGCACGCCGCAACGAGGTCTTTCCGCGTCATGGGGCGGCATCCCACTACATCCACAATGCCGAGGGCCACGCCTACGGGCAGACGTTTCCCGTTGTCCAGTTCGATGATCGCGCTTTTCGAGGGCCGCGCCAGTTGAACGGTTTTGACCTCCATTCGATGGTCTTTTCCCCGATGACGATCTGCGACGCGAACGGCTGGCGCACTGACAAGGCTTTCATTTCCATAACTCCGCTCCTATGAGAAGCCGGGGGATCCACCCCGGCCTTGTCTGTTACCTGAACCATTCCGCCAGCCATGCCGGGGCCGTCACCAACATGGGGCGCGGGCACCGCATGATCCGCGATTCCCTCGGTTCGACCTCCACCCGGTAGCTTTCCCGTTTTTTCGGCGTCTTCGCCTTCTTCGGCTTCGGTTCCTTCTTCCTGATGCGCTCCGCAATCGTCCGGCGTGGCTTTTCCTGTTCCAACATTCCGTGCCCCTTATGTAAAAGTCCCCGTTTCCGGGGGCCATCCGTCTACATTCCCATTTCCCTGATGAGCATCGTCACGATGCCGAGCACATAGCCGCACATCCAGATTTCGAGGCGGGTGATCGGGGGCATGGCTACCACACCGTTTCCGCTATCTGGCGAAGCCCGATAGCGTTGTTGAGCGCATTGCGCGCCGCATCCACCATTGTGGCAGAAATACGCACTTCGCGCATTACTGCGTCATAAAACCGTGAGCAGTCCGCGCCGCGCAGGGGGTGCGTGCCGAGATGCGCCTGTGAGAACTGCACATCAAGTGCGTTTAGCCTCGAAAGAATGGTATAGGCCGCCTCAATGCTCGCCGCGTATCGGTCATAACTTGCGAAGCGCGGCAAGCTCCTCATATCGGGCAGGGCGGGCTCCGCAACCTTAAGTTCCAGCCCGATCAAATACTCCACGGCCTCGGCCATCCTCTCCGGCGGCAGTTGCGTGTACTTGGCGATCTCGAAGTGGCGGGCGAAGCGGCTCCACACTTCGCCGTAGCCCTTGCGCTGGTGCTCCTTCGGCAACATGCCGACCTTGGCGTCGACCAGTGCCTTGAGCTGCGCCTGTTGCGACGGGGCGAGGGCGTCGGCGGGCGGCAAGGCCCCCCGCTGGCGCTGCAACTCGGCCTCCAGCGCATTGAAGGCTTCGATGTAGGCCAGCTTGATCACGAGGGCCTTCTTGCCCCTGTAGCCCATGACGAGGAGGATGAAGCCATCCTTGAGGGGCGGTTCTTGGCTTGATCATCAAGGTAGTTAGCCGATGCAAAGTTGCGTTGGCTAAACTTTTCCGGGCAGTTAGGTAGTATATTAGATATCCCGCAAAACATCCGTATACCGCTTCCTGAAGAACTTGGCGATCTCCAAAGAGGTGGTGGCGGGGTGCCCGTCGTGTAAGACGACCGAAGGCGCGGGCATGGGCATGAGTTCGCACTGTGACATGGCGCACCTCCTACAGGCCCACGGCGGGGGTAAGAGTCGCGGGGTAGTCGACGCCCGACAGAACGCCGAAGTCTTCACGTGGGGCAGGGTCAGCTTCATAACGGCGCGTCACGAGAACGACCGTCGCGCCCGTTCCATCGGCGGCGAGTAAGGAAGGGGAACCCCATGATAAAAGATTCTTCGATGAGCCCTTCTAAACCGCCTACACGGCGGACAACCCATCCTCGTCGAAGTAGGTACGGATGACATCCTTCTAAACCGCCTACACGGCGGACAACTCTTACGGCATGGACAATGTGCCCTTCTAGGACTTCTAAACCGCCTACACGGCGGACAACCGCACCATACTGAAACTGGTGCCGTCAGAGGTCTTCTAAACCGCCTACACGGCGGACAACTAGAGCGATACGAGACAATATCTTTATCTTTCAAAGGATTACATATTGGCACCCTCCAATAGCTTCGTCCGCATCGCCTCTTTTTAACTACTTTATTCCAAAAGGTTTTTCCGAACAACTTTTTTATGAAGCCAAAAGGAAGCTACAAAAAAGATGAGATGCTGTTCCCCGTGCCATATTGCTCTCATCTGTATAAACCGATACCTTTTCTTCTATGCACGTCATCTTCATTTCCGCTTGTCAGAAACGGGCCATCCGCCGCAGCCGCGCCATACTGGACAGCTACGCCCTGCGCGCAGGGGAACGTTGCTGGATGTCGCCCATGACGACCGAAGGGTTGCAGGAAGTGCGCGCCGCTTTGGCCCGAAGCGCTACACGGCAGACTTCCGTGGCCTGCTACCAGAACGATGGTCGCCGCCGTATGAAGTTACTCTGGATAATGGGCGCACGGGGACGTTTCGGGCCTGAAGGCCATTTCCCCGCAGGGTATCGCCGGATTACCACTCCTGTGCGTGTGTCCGAGTGGGTTCGCCATGCCGGGTTAGCGGCGCGCTTGGCGGGCCTGCTGCATGACTTGGGCAAATATTCTCTGAAGTTCCAGGAAAAGCTGCGAGGGAAAGCGGAGTTGGCCGATGCCGTGCGGCATGAATGGATTTCGCTCAAGTTATGGCAGGCGGTGCGATCCGGCATGGACTGGAAGACGGCATGGGCGAACGTGTATACAAAACGCCTCGAAATGTTCATAGGAGAACGGGAGATTTGCAACGCCTCGCGCTATGGCCTTGCTTCGGCACAGGAATGTGTGGATGCGCTTGTTTCCACACATCATGGCCTGTTCTCCTCGCGTCTGCCCTGCCCGGAAGGCAGGCTCGTACGGGAAAACCTGCCCTGCCCGCCTGATGACGCGCTTTTCACCCCGTGGTCCGAACCTGAAGGTTCCTTTTGGGAACTCGCGCAACGGCTGGACAAACGCCTTTCCGCAGCGGCTGTGGGCATGGCGGGTGAAGCGTGGATTCCATACTGGAGATCCGTTTTCCTGTATGCACGCGCGGCTCTTGTCTTTGCGGATCACACAGTATCGGCGCTGGAGTGCCCGCCAAACAAAGATACTTCCCCCGCCTTCGCCAACACGCATGTCGCACCCGATGGACGCCGCTTGAATCAACGCCTCGCCGAGCATTTGTCCCGCGTTTCGGAAAAAGCGGCGGATCTGGTTTGGCGCATGGCGAACCTTGTGGAGCGTCCCGAAGCATCCCTGACGGGCCTACAACCCTGCTCGCTGGAGGCCGTTTTGCGCCCGGCGGATCCGGAAAGCCGTTTCGCATGGCAAAATACGGCGGCTGATGCGCTGGCCGAAGCGCGGGAGGCGTACCCCACAAGCGGTGCCCTTGTTTTCAACATGGCGGGAACCGGCAGCGGCAAGACACGCATGAACGTGCGCGCGGCCTGCGTTCTCTCCCGCAGCGACGCTCCCCGGTTTTCCATCGCCTTGAACCTGCGTAGCCTTACATTACAAACGGGGCGGGCCCTGCAATGCCAGCTTGGCCTTTCCGACAGCGATCTCGCTACGGTTATCGGCGATGACGTGACGCGGAAACTGTTCAATGCTTCCAACATCAAAGAGAAAGAAAACATTGCCGCCCCGTGGTCAGACGATGACGGCAATCCTGCGGAAACGGAAGCGCTGACCTCCGGCGGAAACTGGCCATTGCCCGCATGGCTGGAATCCTTCTTCCCCAAGCCGCAGGAGCGGCGCATCGTTGGCGCTCCTCTGCTGGTTTCCACCATCGACTACCTGATCGCCGCCGGAGAACCACATCGGCAAGGGCATCACGTCAAAGCCCTGCTGCGCCTCATGAGTGCCGATCTTGTCCTCGACGAAATCGATTCCTATGACCCCGAATCCCTTGTCGCCGTACTGCGCCTTGTCCAATGGTGCGCGTTTTTCGGGCGCAACGTCATCTGTTCCTCAGCCACACTGTCCCGCCCCGTAGCGCAGGCCGTGGAAGCGGCCTATGCTTCCGGCGCGGAAATGGCGCGCGCATTGCGGCATGGCAAGAGCGCTTGCACTGACGAGGAAAAGCCCCGTTCCGAGGCAAAGACGCTGTATGTGCTGGCGTTCATTGATGACGCCCTGCCGCCGCTCATAAAAGCCGTACCCCATGTGCCGGAAAAAGGCCGAGCGGAAAGGGCTGCGGCCCTGCTTGCACTGTACGACAGCCGGGTGTCCGCACAGTTGGAGGCCATAGCCGCCTTACCCGTGTACCGCCATGCCGAACTGCTCCCGATGGCTGAAGAAAGCGTCGGCACATGGATGGGTGCCGTGACCGCGGGAGTTCAAAAACTGCACGCCCGCCACGCCCTGACGGATGCCCGCTCCGGAGTGGCGTACTCCTTTGGCTTGGTACGCGTGGCGAATATCGCAACAGCCGTGGACGTGGCCCGGCATCTGGCGAAAGAACTGCCACAGGCGCGTGTTGCTTGCTATCATGCGAACGACTGGCACATCGCCCGCTTCCACAAGGAAAAGAGGCTGGATTTTCTGCTTTCACGTGCGGAAGGCGACAGGCATATCGTGGCTGACCACGAGATCCGCGCCTTTCTGGATGAAGCCGTGCACGAAGAGCGCCCAGACGTGCCTTTCATCGTGGTTGCCACTCCGGTGGAAGAGGTGGGGCGGGATCACGACTTCGACTGGGCCGTACTGGACGTGTCCAGCGCCCAATCGCTGGTGCAGGCCGCCGGCCGGGTCAACCGTCACCGCCTGCGCCCTTGCGGGGATGCTCCCAACATTGCCGTGCCGCAGTTCAACTGGCGGCATTGCCGCAACAGCGACAGGGACGAACCCCGCGCGCCCGCGTTTTGTTGGCCCGGCTATGAAGGGAAAGACAAGGAAAGGTACTCCATCCATGATCTGGCCCAAATCCTGCCGTGGCGCGAAGGGCGGCTTGTCATAACGGCGGACGTACGCCTTGGCGAGGATTGCCGCCTTGCCAGACGCGACGACAAGGCCATTGCAAAACGGCTGTTTCCGTATTTTGGGCCAGAGACCGGCGAATACTCTTTCGTTGCGGAGCATTCGCCGGCCGCCCTGCTTTCCGAATGGGTTTACAACGAGACTCCGTTGCGCAATCGTACGGGAAGGACGGAAATGTGGCGTTTGGGACATGACGTCGAACGCCTTGGGGATGTTTACGAGGCATTTGTGTATCAGGGAGAACGGCGCGGCACAGGTGGCCAGTGGGTGGAACGCGATGAGCGTTCCTTCCGTGAAGTCGATGCCCTGCCCAACGCATGGCTGTGGCTGGATGCCGAAACCATGCGCGCCCAATGCGAAGCTGTCGGGGTGGACGAAGAACGTGCGCTCTCGGCCGAACTGGTTTCATACAGCGATACTGACAGATGGGAATATGACAAGGGGTTCGGCATTGTCCGCCGTCCGGCGGCGGAATGACAAGGAGAGAAAGGATGGATGAAGCGAACATGGAGGCGGACGGCGGACAGCAGGAACGCCAAGCCAAGAATGAAAAACTGTGGAAAGCCTATCCACCAGAAACCTATCGCAACACAATCGCGGAACTTGTTCATTTCAGCTCGAAAACGGTCAACTCCAACGCGGCCCTCGCGGGGGTGCGTCTCGCTTCGGACGATGCTCTGGATGCCCCTTATGTCTCGGCCCGTACGCTGATGGCGCGGGGGGTGTCCCTTTCGCTGGACTACGGCAAGGGCGGCGCGGCGGTGGCGGGCATCTGCAAACAGGTGAATGCCGTGGTACGGGGCAATCCCTTTGCGGAAGCCGCATCGTCAGAAGAACGTCTCGCCATCGAGGACGCCATGACCGGAGCGTGCTCCTCGGCCTTCAGCGTCGGCGTTGAGCATGTGGATCACCGTTTGCGCCAGATCCTGATTCCCAAAGAAGGCGCTGAAGGTGGTTATGTGTCCATGACGCCCATGACAGCGGGCGGGATATGCGAACTGCTCTTCGAAAAGGACAACGGGCTGGTGCCCCGCCATAATGCCGCGTGTGAAGAGGAAGGGAAGCGCACCGGAAAGCCCGAAAACGGAGAGGAGGTGGGGAACGCCCCCCGCATGAAGATGCGCAAGCTACGGCAGGCGCAGTTCGGCATCGGCGGCTCCAATCCCCAGAACGTTGGTGGTCTCGTACGGGTCATGCAGCGCCCGCTCTTTGTGGATGCGCCACGCAGCGCGGATGGATTGAGAGCAGCTTTTTCCCTCTATTACAAAGGAATATCTATCGATTTTTCCCTGTCCGGCCCTCTGCGGCAAGTCCTGCTCGCCTACGCGGATTTTCGGCGGCGGCATGGATTGGACAATGGGGAGTCCGCTACGCCCGGGCGAACCGATTTGAAAGCGCGGGAGGAAGAGGAAGCCCTTCTGGGGAACATCGCGGCCGCTGTCCTGCAGCGGGCTGACGAGGCACGGGAAATGCTGCGGGATTATGCCGTTATGCTCCCGCAGGAACAGAATCCTGAAACAGGAACCGAGGCGCTGGTCTCGCCGGTGTTGAGGCCGATTGCGATGCGCGGCTTGCTTGATCCCGCCTTACGCGACAGTACATGGCCCCGCGATATGGCGTGGCTGGTGATCGGCGGCATGGAACATGCCTCATATGCCAACGGAAACCGAGTGATGGTTCTGGATGTGACGGCAACCGCGACGGTTGCGGGGCTTTTGGAGGAGGCGTTTCGATGAGCTATCTTGTCTTTCCCCGCGTGCGGGTTCAGGCCGCCAACATGCTTTCCGCCTCTTTCCTGATGGGCGGGCCGCCGGTCTTCGCTGCCTACGGCCTTGGTGAGGCGCTCTGCTTTCATCTGGGCGGAGGGGCTAAAGTGACGGGCATGGCTCTGATCCACCACAACCGCGAGGCGCTGGGGCAATCTTTTTATGGTGTCTTTTCGCCACAGCAACGGCGGGCGGCAGCGTTCACGTTCGGCAAGTCGGCCAACGGCAGCGACTACTCTTCGAAAAACCCGCACGCCCTTTCTTTGCAGCCCGTGGCCTGCGCCCATCTGCGCGTGAGCATCATCTGGGAACTGGAACAGGTGGCGGGCGTGAAGGAAGCCCGTGAGTTTCTGCACCGGGCGCGGCTTTCCGGCGGCCTCGTGACGGGGCACGGCGAAATCGTCCTCGAAGATTCTCTGGAGGCCGCGTTTGATCGCGTCGGGAACGGGTATGTCGTTACGGACAGACGAGATATGCTCGAAGACAAGGGCAAGAATCAGGCCGAACTTTTGGTGGAAGCGTTGGGAGCGCAGCCTTCGGCGGGCGAGGACAACACATGGCTGTCCGCAACCTGCCTCGGCTATGCGGCGATCACGTCCTTTGAGCATCGCGGCGGAGCGCGCTGCGGATATCCACATGCCTTTGCCGAGCCTCTGGTCGGCATGGTGCAATACCGTTCCTTGCGCCAGTGGCGGAAGGAAGCGGATGCGGAAGAGGCTCTCTGGCGTCCCGTGTGGCTGGATGATCGGCGGGGCGCATTCGTGCTGCGGCAAGAACAAACGGAACCTGAGGATATGTAAGGAGATACCATCATGGCAAAGAAAATGAACAAACTTCCGGGCGTACTGTCGTTTCAGCGCTGCCTTCTGGTGACGGATGGCCTCTTTTACAACGAATTGGACAATGGGAACCTGAGCCCTTTGTGGGTGATGAGGCACGGCATCCGTGGAACGCAGAACATCAACAAAGCCAGCAAAGAAGGACAAGCGGCTTCCGCCAGCGCCAAGCGAGATGAAGTATCCAATATCCAGACCACGGACAGCGCCAAACTCGACGCCAATGCGTCGGCCCTGCAAGTGCGTTTCAACCTGCGCGGCATGGACATACAAAAGGCATTGTTCGCTTGCGCCCCCGGACAGAAAGACTCCATGGATGACCTGAACGCCTTCAAGGCCGATCTGGCGGCGTTTGTCGACCGGGCCAAGGAGAGTGAGGCGCTGGTTCACCTGGCCTGCCGCTATGTGCGCAACATCGCCAACGGACGTTTTTTGTGGCGTAACCGCACAGTGGCAAGTTCCGCTACGGTTGAGGTGCTCTTGCCCGACGGTACGAAAAAAATGTTCGACGCGCTGGCGACTCCCTTCAATCATTTTGAAGAGGTAAGCGATGACGAGCGTACTGTGGCCGAAGTGCTGGCGCGCGGCTGGAAAGGCGATCCGACAACAGAATTACGGGTGACGGCCCACGTCGATCTGGGAGTCGGTGGGGCTGTTGAAGTCTTCCCTTCGCAAAACTACCTTGAGAATAAGGCACGCGGGTTTGCCCGCCCCCTGTATTGCGTAGGAGGCGCGCCGGACGGACAGGATCAGCACAGCGTACGCATCATGGGACAGGCGGCCTTGCGTGACCAGAAGATCGGCAATGCCCTGCGTACCATCGATACATGGTATCCGGCCTATGAGGAGCGCCGTGTGCCGCTGCCCGTGGAGCCCAACGGCGCAAGCCTCGATGCACAGGAATTCTTCCGCAACAAGGGCGATGCATCCGGCTTCAAGTTGATGCTCCGCGTGAGCGAGCTGGACCCCATGACGCCCGATGGGCTGTTCCTGCTGGCCTGCATTATCCGTGGCGGCGTCTTTTCGGGGAGTGAATGATCATGAGGCCCCAATGGTATTGTGATGCCCTGCCGCTGATCGTGGGAGGCGATACGGGCGCAAGCGGGCCGGTGCTGCGGAACCGAATGTTGAGCTTGCTGCACGGCATATTCACCCAGCGCCCCGGAGCATTTGCCGTCGCTTTCCCCGGGAGGGAACAACTGGCCGTATTGCCTCTCCCCTTGACGGGGGCGTTGCGCGTTTTCGCTTCCTCCCGTGAAGACATGGACTGGCTGGCGGAAAACGTGATTTCACAGCCGTGGTTCCGCGATTACGCCCGGTTGTCCTATCCACGGGCTGTCCCTGCCGACTTTCGCGGTGAGTGGGTACGTTTCGTCAGATACAGAGTGCCCTCTCTATCATCGGATCGTCATGAGGGCGAGGAACATGGACTGTTGAGAAGACGACGCATGGAAACCGCCCGCAAGGCCAAAATGACGTATTTCATACTGCACAGCGCAGGAACGGGACAGCGGTTCTCACTGGTGGTGAACCGTGAACAAGGAGAACCGCAACGGGAGGAATGCACACCCAACGGTTATGGGTTTTGTGTGACCAGCAGCCCCTTTAGCCTGCCGGAGTTGCCGTGGGCATAAAAAGGCACAGCGAACCACGGCCGCTTCAACTCTCCAAACGGGCCAATGTCTTCTATCTAGAACATGCCCGGGTAGTGCAGCAGGATGACCGTATCGTCTATCTGACGCAGGACGGGGGTGAGTTCGAGCAGATGTTCAACATTCCCGAACGGAACACGGCATTCCTGTTGCTGGGCAAAGGCACTTCCATCACGGATGCCGCTATGCGGCGTATGGCGGCATCCAACGTGATGGTGTGCTTTTGCGGAACGGGAGGATCGCCGCTGTTCAGTGTATGCGACATCGCTTTTATGACGCCGCAAAGCGAGTACCGCCCGACGGAATATATGCAGGCATGGGCGGAAATGTGGTTTGACCCCGCACGCCGACTGGAGAAAGCCCGTAGCTTCCTCAGGCGGCGCGCGCAGATGACGGCGGAGTGCTGGCGGGAAAACAGCTACCTGCAAAAAATGGGAATAGTACTGTCCGATGCCGTGCTGGAGCGTTTCCATTCGGATCTGGAACAGGCCAAAGATGTTCAGGAGCTTTTGCTGGCGGAGGCACGCTGGGCCAAACATTTGTATGCGGATCTGGCGCGAGGACATGGATTTTCATTCGTTCGCGAAGAAGGCGCGCGGCGTTCAACCTCAAAAGCGGATGTCTGCAACGGCTTTCTGGATCATGGCAACTATATCGCGTATGGGTATGCCGCTGTGGCGCTTTGTGGTCTTGGGATCAGTTTCGCCATGCCCATCCTGCACGGGAAGACGCGAAGAGGCGCGCTGGTATTTGACCTCGCGGATGTGGTCAAGGATGGTTATGTCATGCCTCTGGCCTTCGAGTGTGCCAAAGAAGGAGAGACACAAAAAGATTTCCAGCAACGCCTTATCGAGCACTGCCAAGAGGAAGATGTTTTGGACTTTCTTTTTGACTTCATGAAAAACCTGTGTGTAAAAAACACATGATATAAATGTGTTACATCTAGCTCACCAAAACGAAACCTTCAGAAGGATTTGAAATACAGTCTGCTGAAAAATAAGTATATTGTTTTCAAAAACTCTAGTTATCCGCCGTGTAGGCGGTTTAGAAGATAATGGGAAAATGGTTGAACTCTCGCATGGGGTTATCCGCCGTGTAGGCGGTTTAGAAGACCTGTTCCGGCACGAGACGGACGAGCAGGTGGTTATCCGCCGTGTAGGCGGTTTAGAAGTCAATGTCGATGCCGCGGCCTTTTTCCTTTAAGTTATCCGCCGTGTAGGCGGTTTAGAAGGTCAAAAGAAAGGAGCTGCACGTTGCCCTTGAGTTATCCGCCGTGTAGGCGGTTTAGAAGATCCCCCGCGCCGCCTATCAGCACCGGGACACGTTATCCGCCGTGTAGGCGGTTTAGAGGAAAAGTTTCGCTGTCCACACGGTGAACGTAATCAGGCGTTGATGCTCTGCTCGCTTGATTGTGATTTGTCCGGTGCTCATTCCGATAGAAAAGCGAAAGCGGATGGTCGGTTTATCATCACGTCGTGGTGGTGCCTGCATAAGTGCAGGTGGCTCCCGGAACATCGAGACGAGATTCGATTTGTGGCAAAGATGTCGGACTGTAGAAACCAAAAAACTCCACCTTCCGGCATGAATCGGAAGGTGGAGTTTTTTGGTGATTCAACATATGAAATTCCGTGGAACAGTAATCTCGGGAAGACACATTTTGCCGTCTGCACCACATGTTTTGGTGCAACATTAATGTTACATGTTGAAATTCCTAATTAACATTCTTTTTTTATGGAAAAGGGAGGACCACCGCCTCGTTCGGCAGCCTCCCCATTGGGGCTATGCCGTCGGGCAATCCCCCCTCAGGAGCATTACCAGCCTTGTGATGACCATACCACAGAAAACCACCGTCCACGCCCCCAGCGCCACGTACACGAAGACTTCCGGCAACGGCAACAGGAATTCCAGATTCAGGGACTTCGCCAGCATGGCCGTACATGCGGTGTACATCCCCAATGGGAACACCATGCCCCAGTATTCCGGGGTGTAGGCCGCCGGGTATTGCTTCACGCTGTGCCGCCAGAACCCGAGCAGAAAAAGCATCGGGATCCAGAAGGTCGCCGTGGCCCACGCCATGAGCGTCAGCCCTTTGATGAACGGGAAAAACTCCATCAACAGCGGCGATGCGCCCGGATGCGACAACAGTTCCGCGCCCGCCAGCGTCGTAATCGCCACGGCCCCGGCGTTGATCCAGTAGGTCGGGCTGAGCTGCGCCGGTTCCAGCTCCTTGAACGCAAACCGGTAAAAAATCATCGTGATCACGAACAAGTACAACATGAATCCAAGCAGAAACAGCGCCGTGAACGCAAAGAAGGCGATTTCCTTGTCCCACGACATATGATCGATGAGGATACAGCCGAGGATCACAATGGCCTGCGTGCTCACGGTGGCGACCAGCCACGCGCCGTTAATGCCTTTTTCCAGCGGCGGCTTGGGTTCGTCGGAGAACACGAAGTAGAACACGCCCCACAAAATCACGATCCACAGGACGCTCCCTATCCAGAACAGCGCCTCGCCCATAGCCGGATCTTTGCCGAGCAGCACAAACTGGTTGCCCAGAATGCATATGCCCGCCACCACCGTCAGGAAGCCCGGCCCCGCGCCGTGGCTCCTGAAATCTTGGACGAACCGTTTCGGAAACACGAACAGCCGTATGATGTACAGGAGCGCCAGCCCCACGCACAGTGCCGCGTTGAGCCAAAACAGCAGACGTGCGCCGATGGGATAATCCAGCAGGTGCAGGGCCACGGACACGATGCCCGTGGACATGACCATTGCGAAGTTGGCGGGGGCCTGCGCTTCCAGCATGGTCAAAAAACGCCCGCCGACAGTGTTCTTAAAGTCCGGCATACCGCCTCCGATAGATCTGGAACGGACGCAGCGCGTATGTGACCGGCACGCTGAAGATGTGCACCAATCTGCTGAACGGAATCAGCGCGAACAACGTAAACGCGCTCACCACATGGATTTGCAGGAACAGCGGCACCGTTTCCATCAGAACCACATCAGGCCGGAAGACGACAAGGCTCCTCAGCCACGGTCCAACGGTCACAAATACCGGAAAATGCGCCACATACGCCTGATAAAACCCGGTACAGCCGTTGATCAGAATGAGCAGCACCACCAGCACGTCCATAGGAACGGTCGTGGCCCAGACATGCTCGTTCGTGATTCTCCGCCACAGCAGGATGCCGAGGCCCACCACAACCAGCGGAGCCAGAATCATACCCATGCCCACGGCAACCACGGTATGGGCTTCCATGGAGATCCGCAGGGCGTGCATTACGCTATCGGGCGTGAGCAGGCCCACAATATGCCCAAAGAAAGACAAGATGATCGCATAGTGGAAAATGATTGATCCCCGGCGCAACCATGTCTTCTCAAAAATCTCGCTGGAACGCGCGTTCCAGTCGCCCGGATCCGTCACGTACCGGAACGCCAGCCCCGCCAGCAACAACGTTATGCAGATGTATGGATAGTACGCAAAGAAAAAGTGCATATGACCTCCTTAAGAATGCCTCCCGGCGTATGGGACCATCGCCCATACCCGCCCGGAGGGAATGCTTTCCGACCGATGGGAAAGACTCTACAACTCCTCTCTATCCGAATATATTGCGAAATATATTGGAACGGCTGTAACCGGAACGAACCTCCGCAATTCCCCCATCAGCCAGAAACGTTGGGGAAAAAAGGTGGAGAGAGGGAAACCGCGCGGGCGAGCCCTACGCTCAAAAACGTTTCCTCCTCTTCCCCCGATACCCTCTCTCCACCTAAACTTGCTCCAAACGCTTCGCGGGAAGGCGTTGATCCGGGACAAGGCCGAGAACCGCGACGATCGGCCGGAACAGAGAGACATAGGAACTGTCGGGATGCCGGGCCTCAAGCGCGGCATAAATGCCGATAAGTTCCTTGCCGAACCCGTCGAGCAGCACCACCCGAGCCCAGTCAGGCGCGGCCGCGAAGAACTCGAGCACCAGCGGCAGATAATCCGGCAGCAAGCCTTGTACGGGCTCAAAGCCCGCGTCGCGGTACAATTCGTTCAGGCCCGCCAGCGCGCGCCCAAGCCGGGGATCGTCCCCGTAGCGGTGCCATGCAAGGGACAGGCTGCACTTGCTGTCCATGTCGAAAATGGCGACGTGCTCTTCGCGCAATCTGGAAAGCCCTTTCGAGCGGGCCGACCGGATGAACTCCCGCAGCGGGCACGCCCGGACCACGGACAGCAAATCGCACAGTTCCTCAAACGAGCGCGCCTGAACGAAAAAATCGTCATCGGGGTAATGCAGCAGCCCCGACACGGCGAGCAGAAGCTGACGATCGAAATCGTTCATGGCCTTTCCTCCATTTCACCCTGCGCCAGCCCTTCCGAGCCTTTCATGGCCCAGACATCATCGTGGTTTTCACGTCCCGAGGTCGGAACCACAAACCGGTCCTCATAGCGGGCAATGGCAAGAAGATGATACATCTCGGCAGCCTGTTCCGGCGTCAGACCGGCATCGGCCAATACTCCCGACGTATCGGGATGCGCGCGCAGGGACGGGAACGGCGCGGAAGCCGTGGACTGGAATTGACCGTCCCGCATGTGGCGGCGCATGGCGAGCAGACGGGAAAGCGCAGAGCGCACCGGCTCCTCATCGCCCGCCGCCAACAGGTTGGCGAGGTAGCGGACGGGGATCCGCATCCGGTCAAGTCCCTTGGCGTCTTCGACGCCACCCGAGACGAGCGGGCTGGTCGGCGGCACGTACCACACCATCGGCAAGGTCCGGAATTCGGGATGCAGCGGCAGGGCCAATTTCCAATCCACCACCAGTTTGCGGATAGGAGAACGCCGGGCCGCTTCCATGACATGCCACGAAATGCCCTTGCGTTCGGCTTCGCGGCAGACGGCGGGATCGTTGGGATTGAGGAACACCTCAAGCTGTGACTGATACAAGCCCTGCGGCTGGGGGTGCGAGGCGGCCTCGCGCACCAGGTCGGCATCGTACAGCATGACGCCCACGTACCGGATGCGGCCCACGCAGCTGTGCGCACACAGGGTCGGCTCGCCCGCTTCGATGCGCGGATAGCAGAACAGACACTTTTCCGAACGGTGCGTCTTCCAGTTGAAGTACACCTTCTTGTACGGGCACCCCGATACGCAGTAGCGCCACCCGCGGCAACGGGACTGGTCCACCAGCACGATCCCGTCTTCGTCGCGCTTGTACATGGCCCCGGACGGACAGGACGCCACGCACGCGGGATTCAGGCAGTGCTCGCACAGGCGCGGCAGGTGCATCATGAACACGTTCTTGAAATCAAGATAGGCCTTGGCTTCGAGCCCCGCGAAGTTGCGGTCGGAAAGCCCGGTGACGGGCGCGCCGCCGAGGTCGTCCTCCCAGTTGCTGCCCCACTGCGGGTTGAACGCCTTTCCCGTGACCGCCGAATAGGGACGGGCCACGGGCTGATGCCGCGAAGCCGGGCTGTCCGTCAGCCGTTCATAATCGTATTTCCACGGCTCATAGTAGTCGTCGAGGGCCGGCAGATCCGGGTTCGCAAAAATATTTGCCAACTTGTCGGTCTTGCCGCCCGCCCGCAGATGGAGCTTGCCGTCCCTGATTTCCCAGCCGCCCTTGTAACGGTCCTGATTTTCCCATTCTTTGGGATAGCCCACGCCGGGCTTGGTTTCCACGTTGTTGAACCACATGTATTCCGTGCCGGGGGCCGTGGTCCACGCGTTCTTGCACGGGATGCTGCACGTGTGGCACGCGAGGCACTTGTCCAAGTTCAGCACCATGCCCATTTGCACCTTGATATTCATACGCACATCCTTTTAAGGGGAGAAAGCGCCGGGGGAGAGACCTTTCTTCAGAAAGCTCCTCCCCCGGCCCCCTCCCCAAAGACTTTCGACTGATGGGGAGGGGACACCGAAGCTTTCCCGCCACTGTTCGCTTGTTGATCCGCGTCTTCGGAAAAACGTATTTCCTCAGCACTCTTGATGCCGTTTTCCTTCTTCCTTCAACACTGTTCCCGCACTCCCTGCAAACAGGGATTCGATAAACACAAACGTCTTAGGAGGGAGAGGGGTGGGGTTTTGGGGGGAGAGGGAAGCCCTTCTTCAGAAGGGTTCCCTCTCCCCTCCCCAATCTTCAAAACCTCACATCCCCCTGCACCTTCCGCACGACGACGAACTCGTCGCGCTGGCAGCCGGTCGGACCGTAGTAGTTGAAGAAATAGGAAAGCTGCCCGTACCCGCCGATCATCTGGGTCGGCTTGACGAGAGGCCGGGTGAGGCTGTTGTGCGTGCCGCCGCGCGTTCCGGAAAGCGGCGAAAGCGGCACGTTGACGGTACGCTCCTGCGCATGATGGATGTATGTCTTGCCATGCGGGATACGATGGCTCACCACCGCGCGGCCCATGAACACGCCGTTCGCGTTGAAACACTCCAGCCAGTCGTTGTCGGCAATGCCCGCAGAGGCCGCATCGTCGTTGTTCAGCCAGATCTCCCCACCGCCACGGGACAACTCGCGCATGATGTGGTTGTCCGAATAGGAGGAATGGATCGACCACTTGCTGTGCGGCGACAGGAAGTTGAGCACCAGATCCTTGTCCGTTCGCGGAATGCGCGGTCCGGAGATCTCGCCTATGGCCGCGAGGGACAGCGGCGGACGGTACACGGGCAGGGACTCGCCGAGTCCGCGCATCCATTCGTGATCCATGTAGAAGTGCTGGCGCCCCGTGAGCGTGTGGAACGGCACCAGCCGCTGCACGTTCAATTCGAAGGGCGCGTAGGTCCGGCCGTGGACTTCAATGCCGCTCCAGTTCGGGCTGGTGAAACCCTTTGTGGGACGGGCCGTGATGCCCTCAAAGGTCAAATGCTGATCCTGCACCGGGCGGGAAAGATCGTTGAGCTTGAAACCGGTCTGCTTTTCCAGCCCGGCCCACGAGCGCACCCCCACATCGCCATTGCTTTCCGGGGACAGGGCCAGCATGATTTCACAGGCGTCCTTGGCGTTGTCGATGCGGGGCATACCTTCGCTGACGCCCGGCTCGGAAACCACGCCGAGACGCGCCTTAAGCTGTTCGTATTCCGGCGCGCACGACCACGACACCCCCTTCGCGCCCACGCCGCCGGGCTTGGCGACGTTGGGGCCGAGCGCGGAGTACATCTTGTAGATGTCGGGATAGGGCCGCTCCACGACCTTGAGATTAAACATCGTCTTGCCGGGTACGGGTTCCGCGTCGCCCCTGCGCCAGTCTCGGACCTCGCCGAAGGGCTGGCCTATCTCGCCGGGGGTGTCGTGCAGGAGCGCCGTCGCCACCATGTCCTTGCGGACGCCGAGATGCTTGCCCGCCAGTTCGGAGAACTTCTGGGCGATGGCCTTGAACTGATCCCAGTTGGTCCGGGCTTCCCACGCGGGGTCGGTCGCCGGATTGAAGGGATGGATGAACGGATGCATGTCCGTCGAGGACAGGTCGTGGTATTCATACCAGTGCGCCGCCGGGAGCACGATGTCGGAATAGACGCATGTCGTGCTCATGCGGATTTCGGACGTCACCATGAGGTCCAGCTTGCCGCCGCCCACGCCTTCCGGGGAATCCGGCTCGGGCGTGGTGCGGATGGTTTCAGGCTGGCGGGCCTCCTCGCCGAGGAAGGAACTTTCGGTGCCGAGCAGATACTTGAGGAAGTATTCATGCCCCTTGACGTTGGAGCCAAGCGGATTGGCACGCCAAAAGACCATGACGCGGGGCACGTTGGCGGGATCGTCTGGCGCGTCCACGGACAGCTCGAGATCCCCGGACTTGAGGCGTTCGAGGGTATGGGCCACGATCTCCTCATTGGAAGCCGCCCCGGCCTTGGCCGCCTTTTCGCAGGTTTCGAGGGAATTTTCCTTGAACTGCGGGTAGAACGGCAGCCAGCCGAGCCGCGCGGCAAGGGCGTTGCAGTCCGCCGGATGGTCGGGGAGGCTCCCCTTGCGGTCTGGCGGCGTGAGCTTGTCCATGCTGAGAAGCTCGTGACGCCACGAATCGAGCGCGAAATAATAGAACGATGTTCCGTTGTGCAGGCGCGGCGGCCCCATCCAGTCGCTGCCCACGGTCACGGTGGTCCAACCCGCCAGCGGGCGTACCTTCTCCTGCCCCACGTAGTGCGCCCAGCCCCCGCCGGATACGCCCTGACAGCCGCAGAGCGTGGTCAGGGAAATCATGGCCCGGTAGGTCACGTCGTTGTTGTACCAGTGGTTGACGCCCGCACCCATGATGATCATGGAACGCCCGCCCGTGCGCTCGGCGTTGTCCGCGAATTCCCGGGCCACGCGGATCATATCCTCGGCGGGGACGCCTGTGATAGCCTCCTGCCATGCGGGAGTGGCGTAGGCCCGAGCGTCTTCGTAACCGGACGCCACATCCCCGCCGTGCCCGCGATCGATGGCGAGGCTTGCCGCGAGGATGTCGAACACCGTGGTGACGAGGCGTTCCTGCTGTTTGCCGTCCGCGCCGGTGACGGCCAGACGGCGCACCGGGACGGCCCCCTTGCGAAGGGACGGCTGGCCTTCAAAAAAGACGGGGAACGCGGCAAGCTTCCATTCCGTCTCATCGCCGAGATCCGCATAACTGAGGACCGGATCGAGATCGGCGCGGTCGTAGCAGTCGCGCATCTCAAGGTTCCAGGTCCCTTCTTCGCCGTAACGGGACCCGATGGAGCCGTTGGGCACGGCCGGGCCCTTGCGGGTACGGTCGTGGATCACAAATTTCCATTCCGGGTTGTTGCCGCCGAGCCCCAGATCCGAAGCGCGTACGCAGCGGCCCGGCGTAAGCACGGTTTCGCCGTCCCGTTCCTCTTCATCGAGGAACAGCAGGAACGGCAGGTCCGTGAAGCGCTTGGCGTAATCCTCAAAATACGGCACGCGACGATCGAGATAAAATTCTTTCAGGACGACATGGTCCATCGCCATGGCCAGTGCGCCGTCCGTACCCGCGCGTACGGGCAGCCAATGGTCGGCGAACTTGGTGAAGTCGGCGTAGTCCGGGGAAATCGCGGCAATTTTAGTGCCCCGATACCGGGCCTCGACATAGAAGTGGGCGTCCGGCGTGCGGGTCTGAGGCAGGTTGGAACCCCACGAGATGATGTAGCCCGCGTTGTACCAGTCCGCGCTCTCGGGCACGTCTGTCTGCTCGCCCCAAATCTGCGGGGAGGCCGGGGGCAGGTCGCAGTACCAGTCATAGAAGCTGACCATACTCGCGCCGAGCATGGACAGGAACCGCGCCCCGGATGCGAAGCTGGTCATGGACATGGCGGGCAGCGGCGTGAAGCCGAAAATACGGTCCGGGCCATGTTTTTTGATGGTGGAAATGAGCGAGGCTGCGATGATCTCGGACGCCTCATCCCACGAGAAGCGGACAAAACCGCCCTTCCCCCGCGCCTGCTGGTAGGCCTTGCGCTTGGCCGGATCGGACTGGATGGCCTCCCAAGCGGCTACGGGATCGTTGTTGTTGGCCTGTTTCGCGGCTTTCCACATTTCGAGCAGCTTGCCGCGGATATACGGATACTTCACGCGCAACGGGCTGTAGACGTACCACGAGGCCGAGACGCCGCGAGGGCAGCCGCGAGGCTCGTAGTCGGGGAAATCGGGGTGAGGCGTGGGATAGTCGGTCTTTTGGGCCTCCCACACGATGATCCCGTCCTTGACGAACACATCGAAAGAACAGGACCCCGTACAGTTGACCCCGTGGGTGGAACGCACCACCTATCTGGTGCTGAAACTCAATTTTTCCGGTCGTGCTGCCAGCGCCGCCGATAGTAGTCTTCCCACGAACGGCCGCCCTGCCGCTCTTCATAAGGATGGTGGGCATTCTCGAAATTGTGAGCCAGTTCTCTGGCCCGCTGGCCGAAGTACCTGAGCGTTCGAGAGTTGAGGAAACGCATGAAGCCTCCTTGGACAATCGTGTCTTTTCAGAAGATTGTAGAAGGAGGGCCTCCACTTGCAATGAGTATCATACAGCGGCCAGCGCCGTAGAACCATGCGGCGGCGGCTCCGTAGGGCTCAGTCCCCGGCCTTGAAATAGGCTTTGGGGTTTACGCCGAGCTTGCGAAGCTTGGAGACAAGGGTACTGGCTGGAATCCCCAGTATCCTGGCGGCGCCGCGCGGGCCGCTGACCCTGCCCCGCGTGTATGCGAGGACATGATGGATGTATGAAGTCGTCACTTCCTCCAGCATCATGGAGGGGGCCTCCGCTCCATTGAACGTTTGCCCGGCGGCAAGAGGCGGGAACGCGGAAAGCGGCGACTCGCTTCTCCTCTGCAAAAGAACCGTGAGGGCGTTCGCCAAAGGGATGCGAAGGCTCTCGCAAATCTGAAGATGCTCTTCCGTGTATTTGTTTTTGCCTATCGCCGAGATGGAAATATAAAAACAGTGCAGGAAGCGATCGTCGACGAGCAGGGGAAAGAAGATGGAAGTCTCCTCCGCCATATGCAACATCGTGAAAACACGGGTGCGGGATGTGCCGTCTTTTGAGGAAAGGATACTGGCTTTGTATTTATCTCCCGAACAATCGGGATCAAGGTACAGTTCATAGACGAGCGCATCAGGGATAGTCACTACTCTGGGAGGAGAAAAGACTGTCTTATTAACAGTATAGTGCGCGAGTTGCGTAATGTGGTTGGTATCGAATTCCCTGACGACCAGCGAGGCCACGGGCATAAACTGGACGAAAAACGTCGCCAAAAACGACGCGTACCCGTCCAGTGTAACATTTTTGAGGGCTTGTTCCAGCAATAGGTGCAAAGCGCTTTCCGGATCGAACTTCATAGATGCCTTTTCTGGGATGCGATTCCTGAACCTGGACAGAAAATCCACGCAGCCCTTTTAGCACTTGGTAGTTTTTTTTCAAATCATGCCTCAGAGGAGGACAATTGTTTTTTTGCTCTGACAAAAAAAGTATCTGTATATCGTTAAAAATAGATGCTCCGGCGACGGGTTCTCCGGGAGGCAGTACCGACATGTCCATGTCAGAGGTGAGCCGTGTTCAGGGCTGCCATTACGATATAGCGAATAAAACAAATTACCTCCTTGGCTCTACCCCAACAAGCGGAAGATTTGGGACCTTTTGATCGGATATATCGGTTGTTCAAAAAAGATATATTCAGAATTCTTTTTTTATTTGTGATAAATATTTTTAGGCAAATGTACATAGTTAGCACTTGATTATTTTTATTTTAACAAAATTTTTATGTATAAAAACGATTTTTTGATCAGGAAATATTTTCCCCATAACGGTCAAATGCGGCACAGTTTGACACATCCTCAGAGGTATTGCATAGTAGTAAATTATAATAAAGAATAATGCATATCATGTGCTTGATATGAAACCTGTTTTATATTGGCAACGCATTTTTTCCCATCAAAAAAGCATACGCAAAACACAAGGCTGTTTTGAGAGTTCATTGAGGAGATCTATTCATGGAATATGATGCATTAAAACAGCCTGACCGGATTACCCATGAATACAACATGCTGATGAGTTCCATGCACGTCAGCGTGGGGAAACATTTGCTTGATCCCTATTTTACAGTGATCTGGGCCAACGATTTTTTTTATGAAAAAACGGGGTATGGCCGCGAAGAGTATGAAGCAACCTTCCATAACCATGTCAGCGAGTATTATTCAGCCTTTCCCGACGTCTATGAAACCATGGGGAAATTCATCAAAACGGCTCTGAAACATGGCGAACCGTCTTATGAGTTTGTTTGCCCGATGCCCGTGAAGGGCGGCAGCCGTATATGGATCAAAGTCGTCGGGACTTTTACGAAAGAGACGGTGGACGGTATCCCTGTTATCTACAGCGTGTTCACCGATATCACGGATCTCGTACAGGCACAGACGGAAAAAAGCATCACCTATGACAATCTGCCCGGTTTTATAGCCAAATTCCAAATCCGGGCGGGATGTGCTCAGGAACGCTTTACCTTCCTTGATGCCAATGACCGCTTCATCGACTTTTTCGGTGTACGGGCGGCGGGCGATGCCCCATACTCTTTGGTCAACTGGGATTCCGCGCGCAACCAGCAGGCCCTGAACGAACACTACCCGGCCATGCGGGAAGGCAAGCCGGTGCATTTCACCGTTCAAGCGAAGACGTTACAAAACGATGACGCATGGTTGCAGCTCAACGGGGACTGCATCGACGTCATACAGGGCGATCCCGTGTACCTCTTCATCTACATTGACATCACGGATATCACCGAGCAGAGGGTACTCCAGAAGAAGCTGGAGGAGCGTTCGGAGCTGCTGCGCAACGCTCTGGAAATGGCGGAACGGGCCAACCGGGCCAAGTCCGATTTTCTCTCGCGCATGTCCCACGACATACGCACCCCCATGAACGCGATCATGGGGATGCTCTCCATCGCCAAAGAATCGTGGGATGACCCCGATCGGGTGCGGGACTGTCTGGATAAAGTGGAAAACTCCGCCAGATTTCTGCTCGCGCTCATCAACGATATCTTGGATATGTCCAAAATCGAGAGCGGGAAAGCCATATTAAAGAAAAAAGCCTTCGACTTTGCGGCATTCACACGAAACCTCGCCGCCATGTTTTATGGCCAGGCCGAGAAAAAACAGGTACGCTTTCAGGTCCTGCTTGGGCGGAGCCTGGCTGAAGCCTATGTGGGGGATGAGCTCAAACTGAACCAGATCCTCATCAACCTGCTCGGCAATGCGATCAAGTTTACGGAACCGGGCGGCAGCGTACTGCTTTCGGTACAGGAGGATAAACGCTCAAACAAGGCATCGGAACTCGTCTTTACCGTCACGGATACCGGTATCGGCATGGAAAAGTCTTTCCTCAAGAAAATATTCGAGCCGTTTGAGCAGGATTCGCAGCAAAGGAGCAATCAGGGCGGTTCCGGGCTCGGTTTGTCCATCGCCGAAAAGTATGCCCGCATGATGAACGGCGGCATCGAGGTGGACAGCGCTCCCGGTAAAGGCAGCACGTTCGTCGCCCGTATCTGGCTGGAAAACGACGAGGCGCAGGCCCCGGTTTCATTGGAGGAACGTTTCCGGCACCTTAAGGCTCTTGTCGTCGATGCTGATGCCGAAGAGCTCGAATACACCTGCTCGCTCTTGTTCCGGTTCGGAGTGGCCGCTGAGGGCTTCGCTTCCGGCGATATGGCACTGGAGCGGCTGGATGCGGCGGTACGGCAGGGCGAATCCGATATAATCGTACTGGTGGACTGGGGAAACGCCCGGCCAGCCGCCGACGCATTGATCCGGCAAATACGGAAAAGCGTTGAGGAGAACGGGCCGGTCATCGCTGTTGCGGCCTACGACTGGAGCGCGATCAAGGTGAAAGCCCTTGAGGCAGGAGCCGACGTATTCCTGCAAAAACCGCTGTTCGCTTCGACATTATACGATCTTTTGCTTTCCCTGACGCAGGACAGGCCCCTTGCGTGCGACGCGAATCCAGAGGAGGGGTTCGACGGCGAACGCGTGCTGCTGGTGGAAGACAATGCTCTCAACCTGGAAATCGCGGTGACCCTCCTGACCACGCGTAAACTGCAAGTGGACACGGCCCGGAACGGCCAAGAGGCCGTGGAGAAATTCCGCGGCAGCGAAGCCGGATATTACCTTGCCATCCTCATGGATATCCAAATGCCGATCATGGACGGCCTTGAGGCCACCCGGCGCATCCGTTCTCTGGCACATGATGATGCGGAGAGGATACCCATCATAGCCATGTCGGCCGATGCCTTCGAAGATGACGTGGAAAAATCACTGGAAGCGGGGATGAACGCCCATATTTCAAAGCCGGTGGATATCCCGGCCCTGTTCACGACCCTGCGGCAGATAAAAGACAAGCGGGCCTGATACGGACGCCCTCTTGTCAGCGCCGATGCTGTAAAGGTTTTGTCCTCATATAACATGCCGAGGCGAAATCCTGCCAGCAAAGAACCGCCCGAAAACTCCTTGGCAATCGCATCGTTTCAGATGATTGCAGGCGGTGAGCCTCAGCGCGGGCGCCAGTTTCTTCTCCTTCGATTCAATCGCGGAGCCTATACACAACGGGGCCGACCGAGCGGGGACATCCGTACCGTGCTGGAATCCACGGACACGGTGTCGTTTCATGAAGAAGGCCCTCCCAGTCCAGACCAGGGGGCCTCTCCGCGTTTGCCTTCAATACGCCGTTTTTCCCGGTATACCTTGTTTATCCGCTACAGCTTTTAGGGCGGCTGTGGCCTTGTCTCTCCCGCTGGCTTCTCCCGTAAGACCCTATTCCGGGGCTTGCCGTAACGGGAAACGCGAAAACAGGAGCAGTGCCTTTCCGGAAAAACGAGGACGCCAAGGTTTGCTGGCCGGAAAGCTATCTCGCATTTTTCTTATGAAAAGGAAAAAAGGTATGCACCCCAAACTAGGTATTCAGCATTTTTTTGCCCGGAAACTCTTTTTATCATAGCATTGCGCGTCACATCGTACTAGAGGAAGCCAGCCAATACGACGGAGCTCCCCAAACCATCCGAACAGCCAATTCCCTCAGACGGAAACGGGAAAAAGCGATCAGACCGACATGCATTGGGGGAAGGATGCTCCGGCCAGCGTCCCGCACGGTCAGCCGTGAGACCGTCAGCGCAAGTGCTGATGTTCTATATGGCATATCCTATTGATTATCATGATGAAAGATAATAGACGATCTGTTTTCCGCACTTACAGTATGCTCATACCATACACAACAACCAGGATGTGACGATGAAAGATAAAAAAGAACCTATTGTACTCGATCTCGACATTTTCATCCATCTGATGACCAGCGCCTACCGTGAAGGCTTCAAGGCCGGAGCGGGCAAGAACATTCAGAGACTTGAAAACGACTGTGCCTCCGCCGTGAGCCAATTCCGCTTTGGCATGGCTGACATGCTCAATGAACCCGAGTCGACCGTACAGCACTAAGCCTCTATCCGGTTTCCTTTCCATGAAGGAAACCGTCCAAATACAAACGCCGCCCTGTCCCGAAATCCGGGAAGGGCGGCGTTCTGTAAGGTTTTCAAGCTATTGTCCGGTCTTTACCGGTTCTCAGCTTTCTCCTCTGGCGGCTTTCTTAAAGCGATACATGAGAGCATCGGCCCGGCTCAGGGTATTGTGCAAACTGCCCTTATCGAGGGCGGGATCATACGAGGCGACCCCATAGGCGAAAGTGACGGGCTCCCCATTGACTTCGGCCTGTGCCCCCGCCATGTGGAACACCTCTAGCTCCCGCAACAGGGTTTCCTCCTCCTCGCCCTCAAACAGCGTCACAAATTCATCCCCTCCGATACGGAATGAAAGCCCCCGTCTTACCGGCTCCTCGCGCATCAGCAGGTGGGCCATACGCCGGAGATAGGCATCCCCCGCCGCATGACCGTAGGTATCGTTGATCCGTTTCATGTAGTTCAGATCATACGCGACGATGGTAAACGGGTGGGGAAGCCTCTTTTCCAGATTCTTCAGTTCCAGTTCAAAGGCGGTGCGGTTGCCGATGCCGGTAAGCATGTCCGTGTAGGCGAGCTTCTTATAAAAAGGCGTGGCCAGACGACGCAGGCAGAGCATCGTAATAAAGGTGCAGCCTCCCACGATCACCAAGGCCAGCGCCCCGCTGTACAGCATGGCCCGAAGCTTGCTTTTGTAGATGACGTCAGCGTTGAACTCCATAACCACGGCCCCGATGGGCTCCGCCTCGCCAATGGTATAGGCGGGCATACACGTCAGGAAGATCGCGCCCCATTCGGTATTCAGCACACCATCCGATTCGATGAGTTCACCGGACAGGCAACGGTTCAACATGGGGACGATGTCTTGTTCAATGAGGTCGCCCGGGCTGCGGAAATCCGAAGAATTCTGCGGTAGGCCGTCCACCAGATACATGGGCTGGCCCCGGTCATTGAACTTGGCGGTGTAGAGATACCGGACATTGGCGATCTGCCGGATATTATCCAGCATGGACTGCATGTCCTGATAGGTGTCCCGCCGCATGTCCTTAAGCGTATTGATGTGGACGAATCCCTCAAGATTCAAATGGGATTCGGCATAGGCATTCACCACGCGCGCACGTGCCCGGATATCCTCCTGCAAGGCGTGGCTCATCATCAGATACAGAATGGCGAAGACCGATACAGAAGCGATCAGGATAGCCAACGCGATCGTCAGGATGATTTTCTTTTCGGCGCTATACCAGTCTGTTTTTCCGAGCAAAGCCATCCTCCATCCCCTAAAAAGGCACTCATCAGTGCGGGAAGACTCGGTATCTGTTTTAACAATGGTGGAAATCACAGAGGTTGTCAATAAAACGCACCGCACTTCAAACCATATGGGCGGAAACGGGACTCTACAGGCAAGGCATAACGGGGGGGTAGGCTCTTGCGGGAGTTTCCGGTACAGTCCATGAAAAAGGAGTTTGGCATGGCTACCATTACCGCAACGTATCTTGGCGACCTTCGTGTCGAATCCGTTCACGCCGCCAGCGGCGCGCGCCTCATCACCGACGCCCCCGTGGACAACAACGGCAAGGGCGAAGGCTTTTCGCCCACGGATCTCTGCGCCACGGCGCTGGCCAACTGCGCCATGACCATCATCGGCATTTACGGCAAAATGCACGATGTGGACGTGACCGGAACCAGCATCGAAGTCACCAAAACCATGAGCGCGAACCCCCGGCGCATCGGCAAGCTTGAAGTCGTTTTCACCATGCCCGACCGCGAATACACCGACAAACAGAAAACCATGATCGAACGCGCCGCCCATACCTGCCCGGTTCATCTGAGCCTGCACCCTGACGTCGAACAGGTATTCACGTTCCACTGGAAGCGCTAGCCCTCATCTGCCGAAAAATCACTGTTCTATTTAGAAGAAAAGAAAAATCGTTATTTTCTGAAAAAATCGTTATTTCAAAGCGCATAAAAAACGTATTTCGCCAGAGTATCGGCTGATCGGCCTTGCATCCTCCGCTGGTTTCTCCTAAAGAATTCCCACTGGCAGGAAGCGGGGACTCGTCCCGGCTGGAAGCGCATCAAGCAGCACCTTTTGAGGAGGCGATATGAAACTGACCATCATCGGGGCCGGGCCTGGAGGCTATTCGGCGGCGTTTGCGGCGGCGAAGGCCGGGGTAGAAGTGACGCTCGTGGAACGGGCGAAACTCGGGGGCACGTGCCTGCACACGGGCTGCATCCCCACCAAAACCCTGCGCTCGTCCGCCGACGTGCTGGAAATGAGCGGACGGCTGGCGGAATTCGGCATCACCGGAGAATGCGCGCTCAAGGCGGACATGCCCGCCATCGTGAACCGCAAGCGCAAGGTCACCGCCACGTTGCAGACCGGCCTTGAAAAAACGTGCGCCCAGCTCAAAGTCCGCGTCGTCTACGGCAAGGCCGAACTCGTGAGCGCGAAGCTGGTGCGCGTAACCACGGCGGAGGGCACGGAAGAGGTCGAAAGCGACAACGTGATCATCGCCACGGGTTCCTCGCCGCTGGAATTGCCCGCCCTGCCCGTCGATCACGCCCGCGTGCTGTCAAGTGATGACGCGCTGGAACTGCAAGCCGTACCGCCCAGCCTGATCATCGTGGGCGGCGGGGTCATCGGCTGCGAGCTGGCGTTCATCTACCGGGCGTTCGGCTCCAAGGTGACGGTCGTGGAAGGCCAAAACCGCGTACTGCCCCTGCCCTCAGTGGATGAGGAAATCAGCCGCCTGTTGCAGCGCGAAATGAAAAAGAAGGGCATCGCCGTGGAACTGGCCCGCACGGTGACCGCCACAACGCCCACCGGGACAGGCGTCTCCGTGGAGATCGGCGCGTCTCCGTTCGTGGAGGTGGCCAACCCGCCCGCCCCGCGCACGCTTGAGGCCGACGCGGTGTGCGTCACCGTGGGCCGCGTGCCGCATACGGACGGCCTCGGGCTCGACGCCGCCGGGGTCAAGGTCGATGCCCGGGGCTGGATCGAAGCCGACGACTTTCTGGAAACCTCGGTGCCGGGCGTGTACGCCATCGGCGACGTTATCGGGCCACGCCGCATCATGCTGGCGCACATGGCCGTCGCGGAAGCCCATACCGCCGTGCACAACATCCTGCATCCCGAAGACAGGAAGGCGCAGCGCTATGATGTGGTGCCCTCCGCCATCTTCACCGCCCCGGAAATCGGGGATGTGGGGCTCTCCGAAGCGCAAGCCAAGCAACAGGGGTTCGCCGTGAAAACTTCGGTGTTCCAGTTCCGCGAGCTCGGCAAGGCGCAGGCCATGGGCGAACTCGCCGGGCTGTTCAAGCTCGTCGTTGAAGAAGGCAGCGGCAAGCTCCTCGGAGCGCACATCGCCGGAGCCCACGCTTCCGATCTGATCGCCGAAGCCACCCTCGCCATCCAGCGTGGCTGCACAGCCCGCGATCTCTTCGAAACCATCCACGCCCACCCCACCCTTTCCGAAGGGATCTACGAGGCTGCCGGTTCGCTGGTATAGCCCTCCTCCGATCCTGCCGCCGGCACAAGCTTGAAGGCAGCCGCACCCCTTTCTTCTCCGGGTGCGGCTGCCTTTTTGTGTGCCGCCCCTTCGGATAGACTCGGCGGGACGGCCTTCCGCGCCGTACGGTGGGGGGAGTATACAGGAACGGAAAGTGGGTATAATAGGTTCGCCCCGTACATGGGAACACCACACCGCCGGAGGATTGCCCTTTGAAACGCGATCCCGCGGGCTGGTGCAGAAAGGGGATTTTTCATGGAAGAGGCACTGTTCAAAGTTCTTTCGTTCATCACCTTCATCATGCTCGGCTACCTGCTCCGCCGTTTGTCCTTCCTGAAGGCGGAGACGTTCCGCGTGCTTTCCGGCATCGTGTTCTACATCACTCTGCCGTGCATCATCATAACCAGCATCAACGGCGTGCCCGTGACTTCCGAAATGCTCTGGCTCGTCGCTCTGGGCGCGCTCTGCAACGTCCTCATGGTCGCCACCGGCTACGGGATGACCCACGGCAAGGCCCGGCAGGAACGCGCCTTTTCCATGCTCAACCTTTCGGGCTACAACATCGGCACGTTCGCCATGCCTTTCGTCGCCGGGTTCCTGCCTCCCACAGGGTTCCTGGCCACCTGCCTGTTCGACGCCGGGAACGCGATCATGTGCACGGGCGGTACCTACGCGCTCGCCAACAGCGTTACCGACGCCTCACAGCATCTGTCCATCAAGAGTTTCCTGCGCAACGTCTTTTCGTCCATCCCTTTCTGCATCTATCTGATCATGATCGTCATGGCGTTCCTGCACCTCGCCCTGCCGCATCCCGTGATCATCTTCACCAAGATCGCCGGGGACGCCAACGCGTTCCTCTGTATGCTCATGATCGGCGTGAACATCAATCTGCAAATGGACAGCAAGAGCTTCCGGTGCCTCATCAAACACATCACAGTCCGCTATGCGCTCTCAGCCGTGCTGGCGTTCCTCTTCTACCGTTATCTGCCCTTCTCGCTTGAAATCCGGCAGGCTATGGCCGTCATCGCCCTCGCCCCCTCCTCTTCGCTGGCCCTCATCTTCACCATGAAGCTCAAGGGCGACGTGATCATGGCGGGCAACATCTGTTCCCTGTCCATCCTCCTGAGCACGATCGCCATGACCATCCTGCTCGTCTACCTCTAGCGCACGGCGGTTTTTGTTTTGCGGGGTGTCGGATGTTTGGTGCATGAGGCAGGGTTGATGGGTTCGGCAATAAAATTTACATAATGAAAAGGTTATGGGAATATTGTAGCCGTGCACAAAAAAAGCGGCACCCGGAAACCGGAATGCCGCGTCTGTCCGCCGTGAACCCGCTAGTCTACGAGGCGGCACATATACGACCCGAGAGGCGCGCGCAGGGTATCGAGGATGCGCTCAAGCAAAATCCCCTCCCGGTTGGGGAGGCCCTGCCCAAAGGTGGCCCGGATGCCCAAGGTGACGAATTGCACGGCCCGGTCAAGCGCAATGGCGAGGCTGTCGCCCTGCAGGAGGCTCCCCGTCAGCACGCTGGCGAACACATCGCCCGTTCCGGGGTAATATGCCGGAATATAGGAACAGTCCACGCGCCAGAAACGGTCCTCATCCCGTTCGTAGGCGAGGACGGAAGTGCATTCGGGCTTACGCGAGGCCTGCCCGTCCGCAAGCGGCACGCTCGTCGCTACAACCGTCTTGGGGCCGTTTTCGGCGAGGCGGCGCAGCCAGCCCTTGAGCGTGGGCAGATCCGCTTCCGGGCTGTAAGGCTCGTCAAGGAGCAGGCAGACTTCGGTGAAATTCGGAGTGATCAGGTCCGCGCAGGTGATGAGCCAGCGCATTTTCGCCACCATCTCCGGGGTCATGGTCGGGATCAGCTTGCCGTCATCCCCGAGCACGGGATCGACCACAGCCAGGCCGCCGGGAGCGAGGCAATTCCGGATGCACCGCGCCGCCGAATCCATCTGCGCCGTGGACGCCATGAAGCCGGAGTACACGCCGTCAAAGCGCAGCCCGAGGCGCTCCCAGTGATCAAGGATGCGGACCATGTCGTCCGTCAGGTCGAGCAGCGTAAAATCGTTATAGCCCACCGTCTGCGTGGACAGGATGGCTGTGGGCAGGGGCGTGGCCTGAATGCCCATGCTGGACAGGATCGGGATGGCCGCCGTCAGGGACGTCCGGGCGAACCCGGCGAGATCGTGGATAGCCGCCACTCTGGGAATGGGATTGCGCATTGTTTTTTCCAACTTTCTCAAGATGACTTTTCGTGGTGGATGTTCCAACTGCGGATTCCCCAAGCGGTTTTTCCGGGACCGGAACAAACGCGGCGGATTGTTTCATACCGCGCACGGCAAATCAAGATGAAACCGTTTTTCCGGAGAGGCGTATCCCCCTGAACGGGAGGACGCACTGCGGTTTTCCGTTCAGGGTCTGTCCGCCTTGCGGATGTTTGCTGGAAAAAGAGCGGCAAGGACAGCGGAACCCCAAAATAACGCAGCTTGATTGTTGACAGATGCGGCGTGAAGGAATAGGGCATATGTCAAAAATGATCGATGGGGCGCTCCATGCCGAGGCCCCGGAACGGTTCCCGGACAACAGAGGAAGGGATCATGCCCAGACCCAGAAAGTGGAGACGCGTCTGCCGCCTGCCTCAGAATACGCTTTTCGGACCTCTTGCCGGGATTGACGACGGAACCATCGTCATGACGGTCGAGGAATATGAAACCATCCGGCTCATCGATCTGGAAGGATTGAATCAGGAGGCGTGCGCCGAACGGATGCACGTCGCACGGACCACCGCGCAAGCCATGTACCGGAACGCGCGTCATAAAATTGCCGACTGCCTCGTCAACAGCCGACGGCTGATCATCGAAGGCGGTGATTATTTGGTATGCAACGCGCGTGAAATGACGTGCGGCTGCCCTCACTGCCGACGGCTCATCCAGCCCGCCGACGGCGAAACCCCGAAAATAACACCATGAACGAAATCATCTGCTCAATCACCTCCGCCATCGAGGAAGGCCGCTCATGGGGCCATACCGATAAAGAGATCGCCGACTACATCTATGCCAAGCATATCCGGCCCCTGGAGACGAAGCTCGCCGAAGCTCCGGAACCGAGGGCCGCGTTTCTGGAAGGCTTCATGCTGACGACCAAGAGCCGGAACGGGGAAAATCCCTTTGCCGGGGATTATGCCGAGGCATGGAAAGCCATCGCCTCCCACGCGGGCGTGAGCCAACGGGCTTTCGAAGCCATCGAAGGCGGCCCGGACGAAAGCAAAGCCTGACCTACGGGGCATTTCCGGGGCATGGCACCGAACGCGGGCGATTCCGCGAGAAAAGGACAGAACATGAACACTGGCTTCAAACATGTGTACGGCCCGGTTCCTTCCCGGCGTCTGGGCCGTTCTCTCGGCGTGGACGCCCTGACCTTCAAAAGCTGTTCGTTCGACTGCGTGTATTGCCAGCTCGGACGGACTACGAACCACACCATCGAGCGCAAGGAATATATCCCCACCGCGGATATCCTTGACGAAGTGCGCCGCAAGCTCGAAAACGGGGACAAGCCCGAATACATCAGTTTCGCCGGATCCGGCGAACCCACGCTGCACTCCGGGCTCGGCGACATCATCCGGGGCATCAAGGCCATGACGGACGTTCCGGTGGTGGTGTTCACCAACGGCTCCCTGCTGTGGATGCCGGAAGTCCGCGCCGACCTCGCCGCCGCCGATGTGGTGATCCCCTCGTTGGACGGAGGCGACGCCGCGTTGCTCGACAAGGTGAACCGCCCCGCCGCGTCCCTTGATTTCGATCGCATCGTCGAAGGGCTGATCGCCTTCCGCGGTGCCTTCAATGGGCAGATCTGGCTCGAAGTCATGCTGCTCGGCGGCATAAGCGACGATGACGCCTCCGTGGACGCCATCGCCCGCCTGGCGGAACGCATCCGGCCCGACAAGGTGCAGATCAACAGCGTATGCCGCCCTCCGGCGGAAACCTATGCCCTGCCCGTTCCCGCCGCCCGGCTGCTGGAAATCCGAAAGCATTTCACTGGGGTGCCCGGCACGGTCGAGATCATCGCGGAACATCTCGACGACATGGCGCATACGGCTTTCCGCACGCAGATCAAGGAAGAGGACATCCTCGCGCTCATCGAACGCCGCCCCTGTACCGCCGCCGGAGCCGCTGCCGGCCTGAACATCCACGTCACCGAAGCCATCAAGCATCTGGAGATGCTCGTCGCCGACGGCAAGGCCGTGACGCAGCCCAAGGATGGGCAGGTCTTTTATTCCGCCTGTGAGCTGCGGACGGAATAGCCGGAAGCCTCGGCAAGCAACGCCTCCCGCCGGAGAAGCGGTTTTCGCCGATGCGGTCTTCACCCCTCACAACCGTCTGGAGAAATACATATGGCATCATGTTCGGAACAACAGGGGCAGACAACGATCCCCATGACCGCGGCCATGCAGCGCAAGGTCATGTCCGAAAACCTGAAAGACGTGCGGCACAAACTTTTCGTCATGAGCGGCAAGGGCGGCGTGGGCAAGAGCTCAGTGACCGTGAACCTCGCCGCCGCGCTGGCGGCGCAGGGCTTCAACGTCGGCATCCTCGACGTGGATTTGCATGGCCCGAGCGTCCCGCACCTGCTCGGCTCCCATGGGTTCGTCAGGGTGGATAACGAAGACGGCAAGCTCGTGCCCGTTTCCTGCGGCGAACGCCTCTCGCTCATCTCCATCGAATCCTTCCTCGAAGACAAGGACGCCGCCATCATCTGGCGCGGCCCCAAAAAGGTTGGAGCCATTCAGCAGTTCGTCGCCGACGTGAAGTGGGGCGCGCTGGACTATCTGCTCATCGATTCCCCTCCCGGGACCGGTGACGAGCATATGACCATCCTTGACGCCATCCCCGACGCCAAGTGCGTCGTCGTCACCACCCCGCAGGAAATTTCGCTGGCGGACGTCCGCAAAGCGCTTGATTTCCTCAAGGTCGTCAAAGCGGACGTGCTCGGCCTTGTGGAGAACATGAGCGGCCTCTTCTGTCCCCATTGCGGTGAGGAGATCGATCTCTTCAAGAAGGGCGGCGGCGAAGCCCTCGCCAAACAGGAAGGGTTGAACTTCCTCGGCGCGATCCCGCTCGATCCCGCCACGGTCGTCGCCGCGGACAGGGGACATCCCATCGTATCCATGCCCGCCGACACCCCGGCGAAGGCCGCATTCCTCAAGCTCGCCGAAACCGTGCGGGAAGCGACGCAAGCCTAACTCAGCCGTAAAGTGGAATATCTTCCCTAAAATCTCTTCTGGGGGAAGGCCAAACGCTTCCCTCGTATCCTCCCCTCCCACAGCAGGGGAGGATGGTGCCTTCCTTCAAAAGCCCCCTCTTGCCGTTATAGAAAACTCCCCGTCAACATCCGATGGGGAGTTTTTCTGTGCAACGGACAAAAAATATCATTAAAGTGAAATCATTCCGCAGAGAAGCCGTTGAGTGGCGAAACAATGGCGATGGAGTGTGTTTCCCGCTATCCGCTACACCCCACTGACGGTTTGTAATTTTCCGAAACCAAACGCTTTCTCTCGTATTCCACTCCGCTTTTTCTCTTCACAGGAACGGACGGCAATGAAGCCCAAAAGTCGGGTGTTCGAGCGATCAATCCGATATATTTTTCAAAAAGATAAGTTTTTTCCGGCTGTTTGAGCGCACAGAACAACTTGATTCCTCTCGGGCATGGTCCTATCAAGGAGACATGGCATACTTCGTATCCACATACTTCAAAGGAGAAATTCTTATGTCGACTCCCACCCGTGACACCGCCGTTTCCGTAAGCGAAAGCACTTTTCTCCGTGACAACATGGTCTGCCATCTGGACACCGTGACCTACGTCTCAGCCGAACACGGCGAGAAAGAAACCGTGGTTGAAGTGTGCGAACCCTACGTTGCGCCCGAACCCAAGGACTGTACCCAGTCCTCTCAGGAGCGCGAACCCGAGTCGCAGGTCTTCATTTCCCCGGAATTCGGCAACGCTATCGAAGCGCTTGTCTAGCCCGCAAGCCACCATGTTTTCATTACACAGTAACAACTTATAATTACAAATAGTTATAACCTGTTACGGTGTAATCATCCTTTTCGGCCTCCGTTCCCCGCTGATAGCGGCAAAACAGGGCCGCCCGGTTTATCCTCGCCGGGCGGCCCTGTTTTATGTCGTAGAGCTTTATCCGAGACGGGTTTCATCCTAATCACGGTTTCCCCTTCCAAACGGCATCCTGCTGCAAGGCGGAACGCATTGCGAGCCTTGCCTCTCCACGTTCCGCCATTCCATCTCTCCAGAGGAAAATATCTTCTAAGTTCCCTACCTGGGCATTGCGCGACCGGCGAAAAAAGAGGCTTCCCTAGGGGCTGTTTCTAAATAAAATCTCGACTTTTCGTCGGTCCGCTGCTTTTGTTTTTCCATGAGCAGACACGACATTTCCGACGAAAAGTGGGCCATAATCGGGCCTATGTTGGCGAAGGCCGGTACTGAAACCAGAGGACGCAAACGTAAAGACGACCGCCTGACATTTAATGCTATCCTGTGGATTATGAAAACAGGCGCACCGTGGCGGGACTTGCATCCGGAGTTTGGGCCTTGGAACACAGTACATAAACGCTTCCTCGAATGGGCCAGACTGGAGGTCTGGAATGACATCCTTCGCATGTTGTCCATAAATGCAGATCCTGAAGCCATAATTATCGATGCCACCTTTATAAAGCTGCACCAGCATGGTACCGGCGCAAAAGGGGGCACTTCAACCAGAAGGTCGGGCGCAGTAAAGGAGGATTAACCACCAAAGTTCACGCTGTTGTCGATGCGCTTGGCAACCCTTTACGCATCCACCTCACTGCGGGCAATGTGAATGACATTGTTCCCGCATGCGACCTGATTGAAGGATTACTGGCAGATAAGCTTCTCGCTGACAGAGCTTATGATGCCAACAAACTGCTCGCATTGGCAGAACGTCAAAACCACGAGGTGGTGATTCCGCCGGTGCCGGGCAGGCTGGTTCAACGAGAGTATGATATTCACGCGTACAAAGAGCGCCACCTCGTTGAGTGTTTCTTCGCTAAGCTTAAATCATTCCGAAGAGTTGCAACCAGGTATGATAAGCTGGCCATAACATTTAAAGCGACAGTCATGCTTGCTGCATGCCTCGTTTGGCTGCAATGAACTATTTAGAAACAGCCCCTAGGCTATCTCTCTCCGGATGCCTCGTTTTTGTACTTCGCAATCTTCCGGGCGGCCGTGGGCTGGCTGATCCCCAGCGCCTTCGCAACCCCGGTCGTGGTCCCGCAGGCCTTATACGCTTCCAGAATCATGCGCCGTTCAAGCGTCTCCAGCGCATCGGGCAGGCTCTTGCCTATCGGGCTTTCCGGATTCTCCTGATGCCGGAACATGTGTTCCGGCAATTCGTCCGCCTTGATGACGCCCCCTGAAGAGACGATCACGAGCCGTTCGATAACGTTGCGCAGCTCACGGATATTCCCCGGCCACGAGTAGGCGGCGAGATGCCGCTTCACTTCATCGGAAAAAACCTTTTCCGTCCCGTATTTGGCGTTCATCTCCCCCAGAATGCTCAGGCACAGCGGCACGATCTCCTCGCGCCGTTCCCGCAGGGGCGGAATCCATAGCGGCAGGACATTGAGCCGGAAAAACAGGTCACTGCGGAAACGCTTCTTCTCCACCAGCGCCTCCAGATCCTGGTTTGTCGCCGCCACCAGCCGGAAATCAATGGAAACGGGCTTTACCCCGCCGAGCTTGACGATCTGCTTTTCCTGGATCACCTGCAACAGCTTGGACTGGAGCCGCAGGGGCAGTTCTCCGATCTCGTCGAGGAACAGCGTGCCCTTGTCCGCCAGTGCAATCCGCCCTTCTTTCCCCTTATGGCTGGCTCCGGTGAACGCTCCGGCCTCATAGCCGAACAACTCCGACTCCAACAGCGGGGCGGGGATGCCCGCACAATTGATTTCGACCAGCGGCCCGTTCGTGCGGTCGCTCAGATGGTGCACCAGACGGGCGACCACGTTCTTCCCGACCCCGGATTCTCCCGTGATGAGCACGGTCGTATTCACCTTGGCCAGCTTTTCGATGGTCGCGGCTATGGCCCTCATGGTCCCGCTGAAAGGCAGGCCTCCGGAGGTTTGGGGCGCATTCGGGGACACCAGCGCGCTGATTTTTTGGTATTCCTCATGCAATCGGCGTGAATAGCGCATGTCCACGCTGTAGCTCACCACAAACGAGACATCCCCGTCATCATCATAGATGGGAACGCCGGTAACGATATTGTATTGCCCCGAACGCGTGGCCTCGGTCAGCGTGACCACCCGGCGTGTTTTGAGGACGAGGGCCGCCACGGATGGCGAAAACACTTTTTCCGCCTCCAGTTCATAGGTGGTCCTGCCGATGACCCGGTCGCGGCTGATCCCGTAATTGCGCTCAAAGCAGCTGCTCACCCAGCGCATGACGCCGTTGTGGTCAACGATGGCGACTTTGTCGTGGATGGCCTCAATGACGGAAAACAAATCTTCCGTACTCGGTAAAGCGGCATCGAACGGCGACATGGCGGAGCCTCCTGCGGATGTATTCAATACTGAATAGGCTATTCATGTTTGAATAACAAGCTCTCCACAGGGAATTTTTTCTTTTTTTGTGTTATATTACCGGATGATAGAGAAATCAATATTTGTTCCTCCTCCCCTGTGGGACAACACATTATTCATATCTGAATAGCCTTTCACTGCTGTCCTGAGGACAATCTATTTTTATTTCAATATATTACACTATGGCATGTACCTTGCTTATTAAAAAACAAAACCACCTTCCGACAAGGACAAGGAGCATGACATGGGCGTTCCCGTCAATTCACTGGCTTCCCCCCGTTTCTGCGGGGTCCGCACCTTTCAGCGCCTGCCGCATTCCGCCGATTGTTCCGGCAACGATTTCGCCGTGCTCGGCGTGCCTTTCGACACGGCCACCTCATATCGGCCAGGATGCCGGTTCGGCCCGGCTGCCATCCGGGATGCCTCCAGCATCCTGAAGTCCTACCACAGCGTTCTTGACGTGGATATTTTCGAGCACTGCCAAGGCGTCGACGCGGGCGATGTGGATATCATCCCCGGCTATCTCGACGAGTCCTTCGAGCGCATCGAAGCCGCCGTCGCGGGCGTGCTCGACGCCGGGGCCGTCCCGGTGATCATGGGCGGCGACCACTCCATCACCCTGCCCGAACTGCGCGCCGTGGCGAAGCGCCACGGCCCCGTGGCCCTGCTCCACTTCGACGCCCATTCCGACACCGGCGACGACTTTTTCGGCAAACCCTACAACCACGGCACAACCTTCCACTGGGCCATCGAGGAAGGGCTGATCCTCCCCGAACAAAGCACGCAGGCGGGCATCCGAGGCCCGCTCTATTCCCGGTCCAGCCTCGACTACGCCAAGGGCAAGGGGATGCGCGTCATCAGCGGGTGGGAACTGCACGACATCGGTGTGGATGAGACGATCCGCATCATACGCGAGCGGATCCGCCCCGGAACCCCGGTTTTCGTCACCTTCGACATCGATTTCCTCGACGCCGCCTATGCGCCGGGGACCGGGACGCCGGAAATCGGCGGCTTCACCACCCATGAGGCCCTCAAGCTGATCCTCGGCGTGTGCCCCGGACAGCGCCTTGTCGGAATGGATCTGGTGGAAGTCCTTCCGGATACCGACTCCGCGGGCATCACCTCGTTCGCCGCGGCGGGGATCATGCACGCGTTTCTGGCCTGCCTCGCCGCCAACAAGAAGCATAACCCCTCATAAGGAGTCCACTATGCGCCTGAACAAGTTCCTCTCCGGCCTTGCCGCCGTTTTGTTGGCCTTCTCCCTGTGCAACGCCGCTTCCGCCGCCCCGCTCACCAAGATCCGCACGGCGTGGATGGATTCCTATGAAACGTTCGCCATGTGGTACGCCAAGGAAAAAGGATGGGACAAAGAGGCCGGTCTGGATATCGACATCCTGTTCTTCGATTCGGGCATGGCCATCCTCAACGCCCTACCCGCAGGCGAATGGCAGTATTCCTGCCTCGGCGGGGTCCCGGCCATGATGGGGAACCTGCGCTACGGCACCAGCGTCATCGGCGTCGGCACCGACGAGTCCGCCTGCGTCGCCGTGCTCGCCCGGCCCGACAATCCCGTCTTCAAGACCAAGGGCCTCAATCCCAAGCATCCCGGCGTATTCGGGAGCCCAGAGGACGTGCGGGGCAAGACCATCCTCTGCACCACGGTTTCCTCCGCCCACTTCGCGCTCACCGCGTGGCTTGATGCCGTCGGCGTAAAGCCCACTGAAGTGACCATCAAGAACATGGATCAGCCGCAAGCCCTTGCGGCCTTTGAAAACGGCATCGGCGACTTCGTGGCGCTGTGGGCCCCGCACATGTACGCCGGAACCGACAAGGGCTGGAAGGTCGCCGGAAGCGCCGCCCTGTGCGGCAAGGGCACCCCGCTCGTCCTTGTGGCCGACACCAAGTACGCCGACGCCCACCCTGAAATCACCGCAAAGTTCCTCTCCGTCTACCTGCGCGGCGTCGAACACCTGCGGACCACCAGCGTCGACGACCTGATCCCCGAATACCAGCGTTTCTTCTTCGACTGGGCCGGAAAGACCTATTCCAAGGAACTCGCCCGGCTGGATCTGGAATCCCACCCCGCATGGGACATCAAGGGACAGCTCGCCCTCTTCGATACCTCCAAGGGCATGAGCACAGTCCAGCAGTGGCAAGCCGACACAGCCCAGTTCTTCGCCTCCATCGGCAGCATCACCCCGGATGAACTCAAGAAGGTCGAAAACGCCTCCTACGTCACCGACAAGTTCCTCAAGCTCGTCAAGTAACCGTTTCCTGCCGGAAAATGCCCCTACCCCGCCCTCTCCCGTATCCCCGCGGGAGAGGGGTTTTCTTTCTCGCAAAGCCTGTTTTCCCCACAGTTCCGGCTCATTCCAGAGGCCCACACAGGGACTCCGCCCGCTCCCCGCCCCACCGGGCAGGAGTGTGTGTGTTTCAATCACAAAACATACTGATATTATTTGGTTCTTTTTGTATGATAAACGCTTCGTAACCATCTTGACATCACTCGGGAAATTGCCTAGCCCGAAAAAATGAAAGCTCGCCACTCCTCCATCTGCACCGTTGCCCTTCTCGTTGCTGCCATCGCGCTTTCCGGGTGCTCCTCCAAAAAGCTGCAACCCGCCTTTGAGCCGGTGTACGACGATCCGTACTCTTTTGAGGCGTATCTGGAAAACCGGAAGAAAGCCGATCGTTCTTCCATGTCCCAAGAGGAGCGCTTCGCTTACGACAACCGTACGGCGAGCCTGTCCACGATGCGGGAGTCGGGAATCCCTTTGCCGAACCTGCATCTTATCGAGCAAGCCAAAACAGCCCTCGGCACGCCCTACGTGCCCGGCGGTACCGATACGCAAGGCTTCGACTGTTCAGGGTTCGTGCAGTGGGCCTACCGGAATGTCGGCGTCACCTTGCCGCGCACGGCGCGCGAGCAATCCGTCATGGGCCGCCCCATCAAGTCCGGCTCCATGATGGCGGGCGACATCGTCGCCTTCAACCATCCCCGGCGCGGCTACCATACGGGCATCTATCTCGGCGGCGGCTCGTTCATCCACAGCCCCGGACGCGGCAAAAGCGTATCCATCGCCGCCCTGTCCGATCCCTATTTCAGCTCCACCTTCATCGGTGCCCGCAGAGTCCAGTCCAAGGAATCCGACGCCGAAGCCATCAAAAAGCTCATGGCACTGGACTCCCGCAAACCCACCCGCACCCACAAGGCCGCCCTTGCTTCGAGTCAAAAGCGCTCCGCTACGCGAAAACAAACGTCCGCAGCGGTAGCCGAACACCGGACACAGGCCGATACCCACCGCAAGGCGTCAGCCCCGCCCGCAAAACAGGAACCCGCGCAGAACAAAAAAAACGGCGGGCCAGCCGTTGCCGCCCGGAAACAGACGACGCCTTCACAAGCGACAGCCAAAGCCGCAACGAAAACCATCCCCCCGAAAAAGGAAGCCCCCGGGAAACAGGCAGCCCAAACCCCAAATACCAAAAAGGGTGCCGTACCCGCAAAAAACACCCCGGTTTCGGAACCGGCCAAGGCCAAAGCCGCACCCGCCAAGGCGGGGAAGGAGGGCAAGGCGGCACAACCCGTCGCCGGGAAAAAAGCAGTTCCGGCCAAGGCTGACGGCAAGACGACCGCGACAGCCAAAGCGCCCGTGAAGACAAAAGCGGAACAGCCCAAAGCCGCGACGCAAACGGCCAAAACGACCGCAACGGCCCCTGCCAAGGCGGCACAAACGCAGAAGCCGGCGCAGAATTCCAAGGCATCCGCAAAAGCGCCGACAAATTCCGCCCCGGTGAAGGCAAGGGCCACACAAGCGAAACCTGAAAAAGCCGCACCGAAACAGCCCGCCAAAACGGCCCAACAGAAAAGCGGCAAATAGGGGTTTTCCCGAGCCGGAGTGGGCGGCCCCCTCTGGCCTGCCCGCCTCAAATCGGCGACCTTTCCTGCCGCGCGAGTTCCCTTTCAGAAAAACCGTCCTTTCCTGAAAACAAAAAGGCTCCCCGCCGTCAGTCCGGCAGGGAGCCTTTTTTGGGGGAATGTCGTCCCGAGTTGCTATCCTTCAACGGGGTTCACGGAGCCGACAAAGGGGTGAGGGCCAGAGAACGTGGGCGAACACGGGATCTGGCAAATATGGCTGTTCAGGACGCTGCCGTCCCAATGGTGCAGCAGATAGCCGGGGGTTTCCATGCGGAAGGTGTCTCCGCCCTCGGGGGAAAGATCGAGATCGATCTGCATGGACACGGCGGGGGAGGTCAACGCGATGCAGCCCGCCCACTGGGTCACGATGGGGCGGTGCATATGCCCGCAGCACAGGCGCACCCACGGCGAACGGATCAGGATATCGGCAAGGCGGCCCACATTCTCGAAGGGCTCGTCCATCGCGCCCATGCCGGTCACGAACGGGGGATGGTGCATGAACAGCAGGGTCGGGACGCCGGGCCGGGCCGCGAGCGTCCGTTCCAGCCAGCCCGCTACGGCTTCAGGGCAGTGCCCGGAATGCGAACCCGGCTGCATGGTATCCAGCATGACCAGGCGCACCGGGCCATCCTCCACGGCATAGCACAGGTACGGAGCCACGGAAGCATCGGCAGGGCACCAGTTCCCGAGCAATTCGCGCATCCGGTCGCGGCGGTCATGGTTGCCGGGCACGGCGTACACCGGCAGGGAAAGCGGTGCGAGCGCCTCATGCAGCAGGCTGTAGGCGTGCGCGTCCCCGCTGTCGGCCAAGTCGCCCGTGATGACCAAGGCATCGGGCTTTTGAACAAGCGTCTTGAGATGCTCCGCAACGACCCGCAGGCATTCAAGGGTATCCACCACCCTGAACGAAAGGCCACCGTCGCCGCGCAAATGAAAATCGGAAAGATGCAGGATACGCATTTCGCTTACCTTCAATCGGTTGTGCGGAAACGCAACGGCCTCCGCGCATCATCTAAAACCCCATGAACCTCGCCGAACCGGATGTGCTCCGTTTTTCCGGCGGACTCCCTCCACACGCAACGCTCTCCGTTCCCTATGCGCACGTTCTCCAGCCTTTCAAGCCAAGGCTCTCCAACAGGAACGAACCGTCGTCACGCGCCCTCTCCATCCCGTAACAATCTTTGGAAGGGAGGAATGGATGGTCTGGAGAAGGAAGATGCCTTTCCTCAGAAAAGCCCTTCCTTCTCCAATTCCCAATCCCGCTACAGCATCTTACACATGCTCAACTTCGCCGTCGACGCTTCTGCGGACCGCTGCGTTGTGCTTGCGCTGAATGATGAAGGCGGACGCCGCGCTCGTGAGGCCCGCAAGAAGCGTGAACAGACAAACGTAGAGGGGATCGCCGTCATTCCACTTCATGAACAGGGTACACAGGCCGGGCACGATGCCCGCGACGAGGAAACCGGGGAACTGGTATACGATGGAGATGCCGGTGTAGCGTACGTCCGGCGGGAACAGGTCGGAGAACAGCGCAGCCTCGGGACCGAACACGCCCGCGTAGAATACGCTCAGCGGGATGACAATCGCAAGCCCGATGAGGAACAGGTTGCCGCCGCTCCCTTCCATCAGCCAGAAGGAGGGAAAGATGGACAGCCCGCAGAGCAGACTTGCCAAACCGTACACTTTGCCGCGCCCGAAACGGTCGGCCAGACGCCCGGCGAACAGGATGAACGGGCACATGACCAGAGCGGCAATCATCACCACGGTGAGCGCTTCCGTGCGGGGCACATCCACATACTGCACGAGATAGGTGATCACGAACACCGCAAGGACGTTGAAGAACACGCCGTCGATCCAGCGCGCGCCCACGCCGAGCGCGATATTGCCGGGATGCTCCTTACAGACGCGTACGATGGGCAGGCTCTTGTGTTCGGTCTTGCCGCGTTCCTGCGCCTTGCGGAAGTCGGGGGTTTCAAGGATATGCATACGGATATAGAGGGCCACGCCCACCAGAACCACGCTGAGCAGAAACGCGCAGCGCCAGCCCCATGCCATGAACTGCTCATTCGTGAGCCCCCACGACAGGAGCGCCACCACGCCGGAGGAGAGGCACAAGCCCGTGGCAAGGCCCATTTGCGGAATACTGGCGTAGAAGGCGCGTTCGCGCTTGCTCGCGTATTCATAAGTCATGAGCACCGCGCCGCCCCATTCGCCGCCGAGCCCGAGGCCCTGGCAGAGGCGCAGGGTCTGGAGGATGATCGGCGCGGCAATGCCGATCTGGGCGTAGGTCGGGACAAGGCCGATGCCGATGGTCGCCAGCCCCATGATGAGCATGGTCAGCACCAACATGCTCTTACGTCCGAGCTTGTCGCCGAAGTGCCCGAAAACGAACCCGCCGAGGGGACGGGCCAGATAGCCGATGGCAAAGGTGCTGTAGGCCAGAATGGTGCCTATGAACGGGTCGGTGGTGGGGAAGAACAGCTTGTTGAAGACGATGCCCGCCACAACCCCGTACAGAAAGAAGTCGTACCATTCGATGGTGGCTCCGAGCAGACTGGCAAGGACAACCTTGCGGATCTCCTGCTTGCTGGGTGCGCTCATGCGATGCTCCTTGGGACGGCCTTCCGCCGCCCGGGTTGCCCGTCCGCCCGTTCCGTGGCGCCGGGTGAGGGATTCGCGGGGCGAGGCCATCTGGTGGGATCCGCCGTCCGCTTATTAAAAATTTAATAAAAACTCCGCCTCATTTTTAAATGCCAAAGAGGGCTCCGTTCTGCCCGCACTGGCATAAGACCGCTGAAACCATGCCATCTAATCCGAAATATGGCAATATATCGTCCGTGTCTTTTTGCTGAAAAAATGAATTTTTCAAAAATATACTTTTTAAACCTCTTTTTTTCACATAGTATAATTAAAATTTTAATAAATCTAAGCCCGGTTTGACACCCGAAAGTTCTTGTGCCTATATGTTCCCCATAACAACGAAAAAGAGGATGTCGTGAGCCCCAGAACCAGAGTCACCTTGACTGATATAAGCAGGCAGTCCGGGTATTCCCCCGCCACGGTCTCAATGATCCTCAGCGGGCGGACAGACGTTTCCTTTTCCGCGGATACCGTCCGCAAAGTGCGGGAAACCGCCGAGGCCCTCGGTTACGCCCCCACCGCCAAAAAGCGGCCCTCCCTCTTTGATCGCAAGACAGTCCTCATCGTCTGCCCGAACGTCCTCAATCCTTATTATTCCACCATCGTACAGGCCATCCAGCAAGCCGCCGCCGACAAAGACTGCGACACCCTCGTCTACACGACTTACCGCGACGCCGAAAACGAAATCCGCATCCTGAACGCCGTGGCCGGTTCGGATCTGGCGGGCGTGGTGTTCACCATGATGCCGCAGTCCACCGAACTGGTGGAACGCGTGAACAGGCTTGTACCGGTCGTGGTCATCGGGGACCGCAACACCAGCCTCAACGTGGACACCGTGGAGATGAACAACTACAGCGCCGGGGCCATCATCGCACACTATATGATCGGCCTCGGGCACAAGCACATAGCCTATATCTCCACCACGCTGAACGAGGCCAATTCCGCCCGCGTCCGCCGTCTGGAAGGCGTGCGCGACACCTACCGCGACGAATGCCCCGAAGGCTCCGTAATCGTGCGTTCCCGCGAGGTGACCCCAAAAGAGGAACGGGACAACATTTCCATCGAGCACGCGGTCGGCTTCGAGCTGACCCGCAAATGCCTCGGCGAGCGGCGCATCACGGCCTTCGTGGCGGTCAACGACATGGTGGCCTACGGCGTGCTCGACGCCATCCGTGCCGAAGGGCGCCGGGTTCCGGAGGACTACAGCGTGTGCGGGTTCGACAACATCTTTCCCTCGCAATTCCTCCCCGTGGGCCTGACCACTGTCGAGCACTACATTGCGGACAAGGGACGCAACGCTTTCGAAATCCTCCACTCGAAGATGTCCGGCGAGTCATCCGACCGCAACATCACCCGCGTCGAATTCAAGCATCATTTGATTGTCCGGGATTCTACAGCCGCCCCGCGTGGAGAGGAAAAAACGGGGTAAGGAACTGACGAATGGGAGGCCGGGACTCTGTGCGGCCCTCCGTATCCTTCCGACCTTTTTCAGATGGCGCATGGCTGCGGCCTGGCCCGGAAAGCTCCGAAAACCGGGACTCTCTTGCAGATTATACATGGAATATCGGGTAGTTTTGTATAACAGGATAATGTGCGGACAACTGCGTGTTGAGGATGTTTTTCGCGGCATACCGTTTTTATCAATATAAATGTGGCATACCTCTCATTGGATGTGTTTTTTAATATTACGCCGCTAATAACGCTGGACTGCACCATACCTGCCGCATTATATTGCCTCTCATCCTTACTGCTGCATTTTTGAGGTGCAAAAAAGATGAGATGGATGGAAACCTCGCCAGCCCTTCCCAAAGGGGGGAGCCGTGCGTATCCTAGCAGGCGGCATCAGTTCTTCCTCAAATGATAAGAGAAAAGCTTGGACTCGGCAGAGCGTGCTTCTCGGCATTTCTGTAACCCTGTGCGAATACGGTAGGCACTATGCAGCTCAAAACGAAACTCCTCGTGTATATCACAGTGCCTATTGCTCTTGCCGTCTGCATTTCATCTTATATGACATACAGAACACATTCCGCAGCCATGCGGCATATCATTGAGAAAGATATAAAAGCGACATCGTTCTTTGTCGCGGAAAATATCAATCTGACCATATCGGATATAAAAAACAGTTTCCGTGTTGCCGCAAAATCGGAAATCATCAAGGAATCACTGGAAAACACGGGACAACGGGACCATGAACGCGTTGTCGCCTTCTTCGAGGCCATCAAGCACGTCATGCCGACAATCACGGACGTCTTCCTCCTTGATGAAACCGGCAATATCCGGGCGAGCCTCAATTCGTATGATTACGGCAACAACTATGGGGATCGCACATACTTCCGACAGGCAATCGCCGGAGAAACGGCGATCGTCGGCCCTTTGGTCTCACGCGTCACTCAAAAAGAATGTGTCTATATCGCTGTCCCTGTGGGCAACGAGCGGAATAAAGGCGTTCTGGTTGCCTCCGTGGAACTGGATAGCATATCCGTTCTCTGCTTTAACCATGATATCACTTCGTCCCGGATAGATATTTTCCTTCTCGACAATACGGCCCATATCCTCATGGCCAAAGAGAGCACAAAAGACGGCAAACACCCGGACAGCATAAAGCTGGATGACCACACCTTAAGCGACGGGACTCCACAAGGGTATGTCACGTATGCCTTCAACGGCAAAACCTATACGGGCTTTTACAAAAAAATCAAAAACCTGAACTGGTATGTCCTGATCGCGATGGATGACACGCAAATCAATAAGACGGTGTTATCATCCACGAAGAACAGTTTTCTGCTGACCCTTCTGGCAATCCTGATTGGCCTGCTCATCGGATCCATTCTTATTTATAATGTAGTGAAGGCCCTGTACAAGATTATCGAGTATGCCCGCAGGATTTCCAACGGACAGTTGGAGGCGGCTCTGGACGTCTATGGCCAAGGCGAGCTTGGCGTCTTGGCCAATACGTTGCGGTCAATGGCCAGAATAGTGAAGCAGGATCAAGACAGGTTGAATCGCCTTGTTGAAGAGCGCACGGATCAGTTGAGGCTTTCTCAGGAGAGGCTGCTTAAAGAAAGCGCTCTGTTGAAGACTATCTTAAATACCGTTCCAGATCTGATCTTCTATAAAGATATGAACGGAATATACAAGGGATGCAACAAAGCGTTCGGCGCTTTCATAGGCAAGAGCGAACAAGAGATTATAGGCAAAGACGATGTGGAGCTTTTTCAGCTTTCAGGAAATGCCGCTCAGAAATTTATTGAGGACGACCTTCAGGTCATGAGGGGAAAACTCGATACCTTGATCCGCGAGGAAGAGGTGCTGTATCCCGATGGGAAAAGGATATACCTAGAAACCATCAAGACACTGTACTACTCGGAAGATAATGCGCCTTTCGGCATGGTTGGCATTTCCCGCAACATCCAGCTGCGAAAGGAAACGGAAAAGGCCTATGCCGAAGCCATCCAACGGGCGCACGAAGCCAGCAAGGCCAAAAGCGAATTTGTGGCCAGAATCAGCCATGAAATACGGACGCCCCTCAATGCCATCATCGGCATGAATTATTTGCTGAAACAAAGCTGTACAGACCCTGTGCAGGAGAGCTACCTGCGCAAGATGGAACTTTCTGCCAAAAATCTCTTATCCATCATCAATGATGTGTTGGATTTCTCAAAGATAGAGTCCGGGAAGCTCGAGATAGAGAAGAATACATTGTCAATAGAGAAGCTGGTGCGCGATGTCGTCAGCATCAATGAGCCCAAAGCCAAAGCGGCGAACGAATCTTTCGAAACCCATATTGATCCGGGCATTCCCGACGTACTGATCGGCGATACGTTGCGCATCAGCCAAATCATGCTGAATCTCGTTTCCAATGCCGTCAAATTTTCGCATCACGGAACCATCAAAATCGAAGTCCTCTGCGAACGTGTGCACGGTGAAAACGTCACGCTGCTCTTTTCCGTCCGCGATCAAGGTATCGGCATGAGCCAACAGCAATTGGACAAACTCTTTATCCCCTTTACCCAGGCGGACGGCTCGACGACAAGGAAATACGGCGGCACGGGGCTTGGCCTCTCCATCTGCAAGATGCTGGTGGAGCTCATGCATGGGGAAATATGGGCTGTGACCGAGGAAGGCGTGGGCTCAACCTTTTTCTTCAGGCTCCAACTTGAAAAGAAGGACGCAGCGACCCCGGCGGCGCAGCATCCCGAAACGAAACAGAGCGCCCCCGTTGAAGCCCTTCCCGCTTCCAGCTTGAAGGGAAAAACCGTCCTCCTAGCGGAAGACAATGAAATCAATCAGGAAATAGCTATTGCCATTCTCAATTCCTTTGGGCTTGAGGTGGAGCTGGCCGAGAACGGGCTGGAAGCCGTACAGAAAATTCAAACAAACCAATACGCTTTAGTCCTTATGGATATCCAGATGCCGATCATGGATGGCTATCAGGCGACGCGGTTGCTCCGGAAAGATGACCGCTTCAACGCCCTTCCTATCATCGCCATGACCGCCAACGCCATGAACACGGACCGAGCCGAGAGCCTAAAGGCGGGCATGAACGAACACATCGGCAAGCCCTTTGACCCGGAAGCATTGAAACGATTGCTTGGGAAATGGTGCCGCTGATTCATACAGCCGCTCTTTGCTGACAGCGGGTACCTTGAGAAAAACTTTCTGCCCGGGCGGGTCCAGATTGCCGAAACAGGGGAACAATCCCCTAGGGACAGGAACGTTTGAAGTGGTATAACCGCATTGAGGGAAGCGACTTTTTTCTCAAGAAAAGCTTCCCCAAGCCTGCCGGCTCAGCCTCGCGCCCCTCTCTCCGTTTCAAAGCCTTTTATGCAGGGCTCCCTGAAACGGGTTCCCTTCAAAAAAGCTCTCTTTACGCATAAAAACCGTAGCCTGTTAAGGTGCCTTTACGCCTGTCGAGGCAAAAAGACATCCGGCAGGGGAATTTCTGTGTAGAACACCGTTTCAATGGACGGTGTTTTTACTTTTTATTGCAATCTATTGGCAAAAAAAGCCGACCGGAGGAACAGCTTGCCCGGAGGATCACGGCGGAAAAGGATTGACGGCGGAAAAAGTTCATGGTGTAATTTAGTCATTGATTAATTTTCATCAACATGCATTTTCAAACAGACTACGGAACATCTCAGGAGACCTGCCATGCATCTCAGCCACCTCGTTGAAACGATTGATACGCATACCGCGGGCAATCCCACCCGCAACCTTATCGCTGGGGTTCCCCGCATCGAGGGGAAAACCATGCAGGACAAGATGGCCTATGCCGAGGAGCATCTGGACTGGCTGCGCACCGCCGTCATGATGGAACCCCGCGGGCACAGCAACATGTCCGGCACAATCTGGGTGGAACCGTGCCATCCCGAGGCCGACATGGGCATCCTGTTCATCGACGCGGGCGGGCACATGCCCATGTGCGGGCACAGCACCATCGGCTGCGTCACCGCCATGTTGGAAAGCGGCCGGGTGCCCATTACCGGGGAAGTGACCGAAGTGAACATCGATACCCCAGCCGGACTCGTGCGCACCCGGGCCACCGTGGAAAACGGCAGCGTGACCAGCGTCGCGTTCCGCAACGTGCCCTCCTTCCTGTTCTGCTCGGGGACGGTTGAGGTTCCCGGTATAGGGGCTGTCCCCTTTGATGTGGCTTACGGCGGCAACACGTATGCCATTGCCGACGCCGCGTATTTTCCCGGCCTTGAACTCCGTTCCGGCCACCGTTCCGCCATCGAAAAGACCGCGCAGGCATTCGGCGATGCTGTGCGCGCGGCGGTGAAGTTCCAGCATCCCCTCCAGCCGTTCATCAATGTCATCACGCACGTCATGTTCTATACGAAGCCGGATGATCCCACAGCCACTTACCGCAATACCGTCGTTTTTCTGCCTGACTCCCTCGACCGTTCACCCTGCGGGACGGGCACGTCCGCCCGTGTGGCCTCGCTGTTCGCCAAGGGCGAGCTCGGCCTGAACGAAGCTTTTGTCCATGAAAGCGTCATCGGCACCCAGTTCCGGGCGCGTATCGTCGAGCCCGCAATGGTCGGGCCGTACAAGGGAGGCATCCCTGAAGTATCCGGTTCGGCTTACGTGACCGGCCTGCTCAAACTGGTCATCGATCCCGCCGATCCTCTGCGGCATGGCTTCCGGCTGGCGTAACGGATTGGCATGGTTGAAATTGGGGAGGCTACGCAAAGGGAGTTCGTTCCGCTGCGAGATTAAAGAAACGTAACTCATCGTCAAAATAAATTTATCCCGTGTTTCCCACTGCCAGACAAGCGTTTTCTTTCGGCGGCTTGCCGCCGAAAGAAAACGCGCAGCCGGGTCAAGGGGCGGCTCGCCCCTTGCGGAGTGCAGAGGCAGCGCCTCTGCCGGGGGTCCTAGGGGCGGAGCCCCTGGGCAGAAGATGGCAGGAACACGAGGCTTGCAGAAAAACAGGGCAGTCCGACGCCATGCGCGCGGACCGCCCTGTTCTCGTTGCGGCGGCTGGAAATCAGCTTTCCGGTGCCATCAGCGAATCGAGCATGACGGCAGGCGCATCCAGCAGGCCATCCAGCTCATCACGCAACTTGTCGATCTTTTGCAGCAGTTTGAGGGCTTGGCGATGCACGGCGTGTACGGAGGCAAGCATCTCCTCGTTCGGAATCGGAATCGGCAATGCCGCGATATCCGCAACCCGAATCTGCGGGATGCTCGTTCCTGAAATGTTTGAGCGCAGATAGTTCAAGGCCCGCGGAGAACGCAAATAGTGGAATAGCCAGATCGGATCGATACATTCCGTACGGATCAGATAAAACGTCTGGCTCGGCAGCCAGTTATCGCCGCACTGGGTCACGATGCCCACCTTGCCGAGGGATTGCAGCGAGCCCTTGCAGGTGAGCAGGAGATCACCCTCCCGAAGCCGGGCGATCCGGCGCGAACGCGGCAGGGGCGCGGCATCCGGCACGAGGCGGCTGGCGTCGGTAACGAATCCGCTTTCATCAATATCGGCAAGGGTGACTTCTCTATAGATGTTGGAAAGTTCTCCGTCCCCGGCCTTGGCGAGCATCTGCCCCCGTACCAGCGCCGCACACCCGCCGAGGGATTCCTCCCGTAAGGACGGGGCCGAGGTCTGCACCAGCGGGCTCGACTTGAGGCGCAGATCGCAGCCACGCAGGATCAGAGTCTCATAATCCACGTTTTCCGCCGGGGGCTTGGGCGTCCAGCGCGGCAGCCGCCCGATGGGGCGGTCGCACGCCTGCGCAAGGATGGGATCGAGGTAGCTGATCTCCAGCCCCTGACGGCTCGGCACGCACCAATCTTTGGCATTGACCAACCGTACCGTGCGGCCCGGCTCGGAAGGGCCGAGCTGAAGCAAGGCGGGAAGGGTACGCGGGATGATCCCGCCGGGAAGCTGTGTGACGGAGTATAGCGAGCCGTTTTCGATGAGCCGCTGCTTGAGGTGCAACGTGCGGGGGCTGGCGCTGCTGAGGAACGACCAGTTCGTCATGACCACCGCCCCCTGATAGGATTGGTGATCGAGCTGGCGTAGGAACGTGCCAAGTTCGGCGTTCCGGGAATCGGAATCATGGATGGCGATGTGACCCGCGTTTGCCGGGTACGGGCTGGAAGGGCCGAGGCCTTTGACCTGCCCCCCCGCGATGGCTGCGATGTGCGGGACAAGCGCGCTTTCCCCAGTAAAACAGACTTCCCGCCCCTTGGAGGCGAACCAGACGGCGAACTGGAGCGTACGCGAGCCGTGGCAGACCACCGGCGCGTCTTCGTCGCCCGGAAGCATGTGGCTCATCAGGTCCGCAAGCTCAATGGGCAGGAGCTGCCTCCATCCGGTCAGGCGGTCCATTTCGCTGAGCGCCGCGATGAGCATCAGCACGGGCGACGCACCATTAAGAGACGGCGAAACAATGTTCTTACGGATATGATCGCACTGGTTTTTCCCCGCGATGGGCAGGCCGCTGAAACAGCCGAGCAGAATATCCCTCAGATCGATGGGTGAAAGCTGGCGATGGGCGGCATACAGCTGAGCCGCGAAATCCATGCCTTTTTTGAGCGTGACGTTATCGAAAAGCATACTGAGCCTTTGTAAGACAGTTGGGAAAACCGAGGAAAGAAAAAGACTGGACCTCGAACACGCTTCTACGCGTTTTCTGTTGTATAGCCAGTCTCAATGGAAAGAGCAAGTTTATATCTTGAAAATTATTTTGTTAAAATATCATATGTTATCATATTTAGGTTTCGTAAAATAAAATTATCTGTTGACTATTTTTTGCTTATGACTGAAAAAGAACTCATGCTTCTTCGGACACACGGATTCAGGAACGCCAACCGAAACGCCGGAGCACCGCATGAGCTTTCCGCTTTCCATCGTCATTTGGGATTATGACCCCGAACGCATTGCGGAAATCGACCGCAACCTTCACCTGGCCCTGCGTGAGCTGAACCTCCGGGGCACGGTGTCCAGCCTGTCCGAACCGCCGCTCATGTCCCGCGAAGGGCTGGTCGGCCGGGAACCCGTCCTTGAAATCGGAGATGCCTATTGGTCCTTACGGCCGGGAGAAACTATCTCCAAAGAAGCCTGCCTCAAGCTGCTTTCACGAATCGTCCAAGAAAAGGGCTGAAGCCCTAACCGTATAGGAGGTCCTGTGAAAATGCTTCTTTCTGGTAGAACCGCGCTTGGCCTGCTCTTTTTGGGCATCGGCGCCCTGCTCCTCCGCGAGACGTACGCGGTCGACGTCGGCGCATTCGCCGTCCCCGGCGAAATGGGTACGATGACCTACCCCCGCATCCTGCTGTTCGGCTGGATCGGCCTGTCGATCCTGTATCTGCTCAACCCCGGAAAGCCGTTCAACGCCCACGATCTGCGGGCCAGCCTGCCGGGCGTTTCCAAAGTCGTCGCGTCCATCGCCGTCTATATCATCCTGTTCGCTACGGTGGGGCTTCCCCTCGGGACGTTCCTCTTCCTGCTCCTCTTCTTCTCTCTGATGCGCTACCGGGACATCCGGCGCATGCTCCCCTTCGCCCTGCTCGGAGCGGGGCTGACGTGGCTGGTGTTCGAGAAGATTCTGGGCGTCGTCGTCCCGCAGCCCTTCTGGCTCGGCCTGTTCTAACCCTCGGGAGAACCGTATGTTTTCCGATATCATGCACGGCATCATGATCACGATGAGCCCCGACTGCCTGTTGGCCTTGTGCATCGGCGCGATGTTCGGAACCGTCGTCGGGGCGCTTCCCGGCCTTGGGACGGCCGTGGCCATCACCATCTGTATCCCCTTCACCCTACAAATGGGCAACGCTTCGGCCATCGCCCTGCTGCTCGGCGTCTACGCCACTTCGATTTACGGAGGGTCCATCTCCGCCGTGCTGCTCAATACGCCTGGCACGCCGCAATCAGCCTGTACCGGATTCGAAGGTTACGCCATGGCCAAGGCGGGCAAAGCGGAAAAGGCCCTCGGCTGGGTCACCATGTCCTCCGTCCTCGGCGGCCTGTTCTCCTGCGTTGCGCTGGTCATCGCCGCCCCCCAGCTTGCGGATCTGTCCGTGAAGTACGGCGGCCCGCTGGAAATCTGCGGCCTCATCTGCCTCGGCCTCGCCTGCATCACCAGCCTGTCCGAAGACAACCAAATCAAAGGCCTGCTCATGGGCGTCGCCGGGCTGTTCCTCGCCACCATCGGCGTGGACCCCCTGAGCGGCGAAATGCGCTTCACCTTCGGCTCGCCCCAGCTCGTCAGCGGCATCGACCTCATGCCCATCGTGGTCGGCGTGTTCCCGTTGGCGGAACTGTTCTACCGGGCCTATGAGGTCCACGCCAACGTGGAGCCCACGGCCATCGACTGCAAGCGCATCAGCTTCCCCACATGGCAGGAGTGGAAGGGGCGCGGCCTCATCCTCCTGCGCTCATCGCTCATCGGCGTGGGCCTCGGCATCCTCCCCGGCACCGGCGCGACGGCGGCCACCTTCGTCAGCTACTCTTCCGCCAAACGCCTTTCCAAGAATGGGGAAAACTTCGGGAAGGGCGAACCCGACGGCCTCGTCGCCGCCGAATCCTCCAACAACGCGGTCGCGGGCGGCGCGATGGTCCCCACGCTGGCCCTCGGCATCCCCGGCGAGCCCGTCATGGCGCTCATGCTCGCCACCCTGACCCTGCACGGGATCACCCCCGGCGTACGGCTCATGGCGGACAATCCCGACATCGTCTATTCGACCTTCCTGTCCCTGATTCTCGCCAACCTTTTGATCATCCCCACCGCCATCATCACCGTGCGCGGCTTCGGGAAGCTCATCAAGTTCCCCACAGCAATCCTGCTCAGCATCATCGTCATCTGCTCCCTGCTCGGCGTGTACCTGCCCCGCAGCAACATGTTCGACGTGTGGATGGCCCTGCTCATCGGCGTGATCGCCTTCCTGATGCGCTTTGCGGATTTCCCCGTGGCCCCGTTCCTCATCGGCTACGTGCTCAGCGCGCAGCTTGAGTACCGTCTCGGCCAGGCCGTCATCTACAAAGGAGACATGCCGCTGACCGAATACCTCTTCAGCGCGCCCGTCGCCCTCGTCCTGTTCGCGGTTTCCGCCTGCCTGCTGCTCGCCCCGATGCTGCGCCCGCTTTGGGCCAGCCGGAGAAAGTAAAAACCTCTATCCCCAGGAGTGTCCCATGTTCAGAAAGCTGCTGCTCGCCCTCGCCGCCGTATGCCTCATGACCGGCTCCGCCGTGGCCGCCGATGCGTTCCCGAACCGCCCGATCACCATCGTCGTGCCCTTCGCGGCCGGAGGCGAAACCGACCTCGTGGCCCGTATGCTTGCGGATGGCATGAGCAAGGAACTCAAGCAGGTCATGGTCGTGCAGAACATCGTAGGCGCATCCGGCGTCGCCGGGATAAGCGCCGTCACCGGGGCCAAGCCCGACGGCTATACCCTCGGCGTAACCCCGAGCGCGCCGCTGGCCATGCACCCCCACATGCGCAAAGTTCCGTATACGCTGGATTCGTTCGACTTCGTGGGCCGTATCCTCAAGGCTCCGTACATCGTCATGGTCGCCAAGACCGCGCCCTGGAACACGCTTGACGACATGCTCAGGGATATGAAGACCAACCCCAACACGTTCTTCTTCGCATCATCCGGCGTGGGCAGCGTACCCTACTTCGCCATGATGGACCTCTTCAAGAAGGCCGGGGCGCAGGTCCGCCACGTCCCCTTCTCCGGCGACGCCGACGCCTTCCAGGCCATCGCGGGGAACCGCGTGCAGGTCTACACCTCCACCGCCGGATCGCTGGATCAGTATGACGTCAAGGGGTTGGCCCTCATGGATGCCACCCGTGATCCGCTGCTGCCCAACCTGCCCACGGTGATGGAATCCGGCGTCGAAGCCTATTACAGCCAGTGGATGCCCCTTCTCGCCCCCAAGGGCCTGCCCGCCGACGTCAAGGCCACGCTTTCCGACGCCATGCGCAAGGCCATGCAGTCTCCCGAGTTCGTGGAGCGCCTCCACAAGCTGAACCTCGTTCCCGGCTATCTGGACAGCAAGGACTGCCGCGCATTCGTGGAGGAGGAATCCGTCCGCAACGCCGAAGTCATCAAGGGGCTGATGGCGAAGTGATCGCCCGCCCCCTTACTTTCAACCCGAAAAAACAAAAGGTGTTATCATGCGCGAAAAGAAGAATGTCATCGTCGTGATGTTGGATACGCTCCAGTTCAACTATCTGGGCTGCTACGGCAATACGCGGGTCAAGACCCCGAACATCGACCGCTTCGCCACCGAAGGCGTGGTCTTCGAAAACGCCTATACGGAAGGCCTGCCCACCGTGCCCTGCCGCCGGGCCATGCTCACCGGGCGCTACACCCTGCCGGTGAAGGGCTGGTCGCAGCTCGACGTCAGCGACACCACCATTGCGGATCTGTGCTGGGGGCAGCCCATCGACAGCTACCTGATCCACGACTCCGGGCCGTTCCGACTGCCCAAGTTCGGGTACTCGCGGGGCTTCGACAAGGTGTTCTTCCTGCACGGGCATGAGACCGATCACCAGTATTACGCACAGGACGAACTCGGCGGCGGCCTCAAGGCCGAGGACTACTATGAAGATCATGTAATGGAAAAAGCCGACGAGATCCTTGGGGAAAACGTCATGCGCCCGCTCATGAACCAGGTTGAATGCCATCTCAAGGAGCGCCAGTACTGGAAATCCGACGGCGATCAGCACGCCGCCCAGATCATGAAGGAAGCCGTACGGAACCTGGAGCGCGTCGACCGCAACAAGTCCTTCTTCATGTGGATCGACTGCTTTGATCCGCACGAACCGTGGGATGCTCCCTCCGTGTACGATCCGGATCTGAAGTGCCCCTATGACCCCGACTACGAAGGCAAGGACATGTTCCTGCCCATTCAGGGCCATGTCGACGGCCTGTATACCGACCGCGAACTGGAACACATCCGCGCCCTGTACGCCGAAAAGGTGACGATGGTGGACAAATGGTTCGGGCATCTCATGAACAATATCCGCACGCTCGGCATGGAAGACGACACGCTGGTCATCCTCGTCTCCGACCACGGTTCCCCGATGGGCAAGGGCGAGCACGGCCACGGCATCATGCGCAAGTGCCGCCCGTGGCCCTATGAGGAACTTGCCCACATCCCCATGATCATGCGCGGCCCCGGCCTGCCCCGCAACCGGCGCGTGAGAGGCTTCGTCCAGTCCTGCGACGTGGCCCCCACCGTGGTGGATTGGCTCGGCATCGGCGTGCATCCCTCCATGCAGGGCCATTCGCTCCTGCCGCTCGCCAAGGGCGACGTGGAAAAGGTCCGCGAATTCGCCATTGCCGGGTACTTCCGGTACTCGTGGTCCATCATCACCGAGGACTGGTCCTTCATCCATTGGTTGAAGGATGACGAAAAGAGCGTCGCCGATGCCCGGTTCGGCATCTACGGTAAGGATCTCGGCGAATCCACGGCCCACATCCTCCAGATGAAGAAGGCCAACGCCGTCGAGGACCGCGACACCGCCTTCTACAACCGCGCCTACGAGGAACACAAAAAGGCCGCAACGCTGGACGGCGAAGATCAGTGGACCTGCACCGCCGCCGCCTCCAGCGAAGTGCCCGCCCGCGACGAGCTGTATTGCCGCAAGGACGATCCGTTCCAGCTCAACAACGTCTCCGCCAAACATCCCGAGGTCGCCAAGGAGCTGTTCGAACAGCTGAAGCTGTTCATGGCCGAACTGCGCGCCTCCTGATGATCCGCCGGTGAGGGGGATTGGGCAATACCGTCCTGCCCGTGGGGATCCCCCTCTCCGGCCTTTCGAAAATACCGACATCCCGCTTTCCCGAATGCCCTTCGGGAAAACCCCTGTTTCACCGTTTTCCGCAACCCGCAAAGGAACCGGTTATGAGCGAAGCTACCCTGTTGGATTCCGTTACTTTTGATGAATGGATCAAGTCCCACGACGGCATTGTCCTGTTCCACAAAAAGCTCTGCCCGCACTGCAAGGTCATGCGTACCGTGCTCGGCAAGGCTACGGCCGAACGCCCCGATATCCAGCTCGCATCCGTCGATTCCGAAGAACAGCCGGATCTCATGGCCCGCTGCTCCGTTGAACGCGTGCCTACCCTGATCGTCTGCCGGAACGGGGCCGTCGCCGCCCGCAAAAGCGGCATCATGAACCCGCGCGAACTGCTCGCGTTTTACGAGTCGGCGTCATGAACGGGCACAGCGACATCCTGATCATCGGCGGCGGCATAGGCGGCATGACGGCGGCGCTGTACGCGGCCCGGGCCAACCTTTCCGTCCGCATCGTGGAGAAGGAAGTGTGCGGCGGGCTGGTGAACTGGACCCATACCGTGGAAAACGTGCCCTCATACAAGAGCATCCACGGCATGGATCTCATGACCGCCTGCCGGGAGCATGTGGAGTCCCTCGGCGTCGCCATTGAAGAAGTCAACGAGGTGGAAGAGGTCCGGCTCGACGGCCAGCCCAAGGAAATACGCACCTCAGAAGGCGACAGCTTCACCGCCGACGTGGTGATCATCGCCACCGGGCGGAAGCCCATCCCGCTGCCTGTGGAAACGGCGTTCGAAAAGGTCCACTACTGCTCGGTCTGCGACGGCACCGCCTACAAGGACAAAGACGTGCTCGTGGTCGGCGGCGGGAACAGCGGGTTCGACGAATCCCTGTACCTCGCGGGCCTCGGCGTCCGTTCCGTCCATATCGTGGAAATGTTCCCGGCCTGCGCCGCCGCACAGTCCACACAAGACCGGGCTCTGGCTACCGGCATCATCAGGGCAAACGTGAACACCACCATCACCGCGCTGGACCCGCTGCCGGACGGACGCTGCCGCGCCTCGCTCAGGGATACAGCATCGGGGGCCGCCTCCAAGGAAACCGTGGACGGCGTGTTCTGCTTCATAGGCCAGAAACCGAATACCGCTCTCTTTGAAGGGCTCATCGATATGGAAAAGGGCTATATCCGCACCAATGAGGACATGCGGACCTCCCTTCCCGGCGTGTTCGCCGTGGGAGACGTCCGCGCCAAGCGGTACCGCCAGATCACCACGGCTATGGGCGACGGAACCGTCGCCGCGCTGGAAGCCGAACGCTTCATCCGTTCCCTCCGCTGAGCTGATTGGTGCTCCGCCCCTCGCCCCGGCAAAGGCTCTCCGCCTCCGCACTCCGCAAGGGGGCAGCTCCCCCTTGACCCGGCGCTAAAGAGAGCAAAGTCCCCATTCCCGGCAGCCCCCAAAAACCTTCGTCCCTCTCCCTTTTCACCGGAACGGACTCCCTGCGTGCCACCTCCCCATCAGTCAAAAGTCTTGGGAGAGGTGGGGTCCGGGGGAGGAGAACCTTTCTTCAGAAAGGTTCTCCTCCCCCGGCTCTCCGCGCTTGCTCAATCCTTCAGCTGACACAACTCCCCATTGCGTCCCATAACAAGCTCACGAACAGAGATGCCACACTCTTCGGCCGCTTCGTGACAAACCGCCGCAATGCCCCGGCAACAGGGGACTTCCATGCGCAAGACCGTCACCGAGGCCGGGCGCGCCTCCGTAAACAACGCAACCAGACGGGCGCGCATCTCCTGGTTGTCCTCAAACTTCGGGCAGGCGATCAACACGACCTTTCCTGACGCGATCTCGCAAAACCGGGCGGACGCGGGGGCCGAACAGTCGGCGGCAAGCAGGATATCCGCGCCCTTGAGGAACGGGGCGGACGGCGGTACAAGGCGCAGCTTGACGGGCCATGTCTGCCTTCTTTCACCAACCGGCCCTGCCGCCTTGCTTTCCTGCCGCTTCCGTGGAGCGAATTCCTGCACGGTGGTCCCGGAGCATCCGCAACCGAGCGTTCCGTGCGGCTCGTGCTTGCCGAGCGGCTGAAAAAGCTGTTGCCTGCGCTCTTCCTTCTGCCTGGCGACGTGGCGCATGGCTGCCTCTTCGTCGAACGGCACGGCTTCCCGGCGCACGATGGCAAGCGCGTTCTGCGGGCATCCGGAAAGGCACGCGCCGAGCCCATCGCAGTAACTGTCCGAAACCACAGTCGCCTTACCGTCGATGATCGCAATGGCGCCTTCCGCACAGTCCAGCACGCACTGGCCGCAGCCGTTGCAGCGTTCCCTGTCTATTTCGATGATATTTCTGTATTCCTTCATGACGGATTCCTCCGGGGTTTTCTTTCTGTAAGCCCATTCCTACACCGTACGGAAGCCCAGCGCCGTGATCAAGATCACGATTTTCCGTTTGCCGTAAAAAAACATATGAAAAAAGCGGACACCCCGGCGGAAAAACGAAACGCCCCTCCCGGCGCGGACCGGAAAGGGGCGAGGAAACTCTGTTTTCAGGTGACTTACTTGATGGCTTCGAGGAACCGGGCGGCGACTTGCGTCTTGCCCTTCATCTTGTCGATCTGTTCCGGGGTAAAAGAGCCGTGGCTGATGGAGAAGTCCACGATCTCGTTGAGGGCCTTCTGGACACTGCCGCCCGGGGCGAGCATGGCAAGCTGTTCGTCAAGGGTAAATACCGGATGGCTCTGGATGTCCGCAACGGCCATTTCAGGCGTCAGCTCGCGGCCGGTCCATTCCTTGTAAAAACGGACGTAGTCGACGGCAAGCTCCTTGGCGGGCTTGGCGCGCAGGGCTTCGATGCCGCGCATATACATCTTGAGGAACGCCTGCACCTGCTCAGGGTGCTGATCCGCAAACCGGCGGTTCGCTACCAGCAGGACAAGCTGCGTGATGCCGCAATCCTTGGAATTCGCCACAGACTTGAAGCCCTTGGCCTCCGCTTCATAGGTCAGGGGGGCCCACAGGGCCACAGCGTCGCCCACGCCGCCGGTAAAGGCGCTCAGGGCCGGGGTGGGTTCCATTTCCTGAAGCTTCACGTCCTTTTCGCTCAAGCCGAGGATACGCAGCCATGTAGCCAGCAGATAGTGTGCGGATGTGCTTTTGGGATACAGGATATCGGCCTTTTGCACGGTCACAGCGGAACCGTACACATTGGGATAGGACGGATTCGTCCCCTTGGCTCCAAGGATGGGGCTGTCCTTGCGCACATAAATGGCATTGTTGGCGGATTCGTCGTTAGCGACCGCAATGATGTACAGGTAGTCGCTCAGCGGCGTGGTCAAAGCGGGCACGGCGCCGCACCCGGCGACTGCCCAATCGTAGGCGGCAAGGCTTTCGACGATGTTCTTGCCCGAATCAAACGGCATCATCGTCAGATCAAGCCCGGCTTCCTTGTCCCAGCCCTGCTGTTTGGCGTACCACGCCACAAAGGTCTCGTGTTCGCCCATCCAAGCGCTCGAGAGCTTGGCGGGCGCGGCCTGTGCGGCTGGCGCCAGCAAAAGAGCCAGCGCCAGCACGGCAAGCAGCGACTTTATCTTTCCGAAAATCATGACAAAAACTCCGCAAGGTTGACATGAAGGGAATCCCCCCGCGCGACGGATGGGCAGACCCGCCGCACGAGGGGCCCCCGGGAGGGGCTACATGAGCAGATTCGGCAGGAACATCACCAGCTGCGGGCAGGCCGCAATGAGAATGATCAGCAACCATATCGTGCACAAGTAGGGGAAAGCCTTCAGCGCCACTTCCTCAAGCTTCACGTCCGTAATCTTCATGGTGATGAACAGGTTCGCGCCGAAAGGAGGCGTCAGGAACCCGGTTTCGCAGCACACCACGAACAGCACGCCGAGCTGGATCGGATGGATGCCGAGGGCGTTCGTGATGGGCAGGAACACCGGCGCGAGCACCACGACCATCGCCAGCGTATCCGCCACGAAGCCGCACAGGAAGATGAAGAATGCAATGAGCAGCAGGGTGATCGTCGGGTCCGTAGAGATGGAGCCGAGGAACGCACCCACGCTCTGCGGGATGTGGTACAGGGTCAGGAGCCGCGAGAAGGCCATCGAGACGCCGACCAGCACCGTGGCCGACCCGGCGAAGGCCGAGGTACGGATAAGCGCCGAGGAAATGTTCTTCCACGTCAGCTTGCGGTAAACGAACAGGCCGACGAACAGCGTCCAGAGCACGCCCACTTCGGCGGCTTCGGTGGGGGTAAATACGCCGCAGTAGATGCCGCCGAGGATGATCACCGGAGTCGCCAGCGCCCACTTGCCGTCCCAAATCGCCTTGAGCAAGCCGTAGACGGAAAACTTTTCGCCGGTGCCCTTATAGCCGCGCTTGCGGGCGATGCAATAGGCGGTGATGCACATGGAAGTGGTCATCACGAAACCGGGGATGAAGCCCGCCATGAACAATCCGGCGATGGACGTGTTGGCCACGACGCCGTAAATGATCATGGGATTGCTCGGCGGGATCAGGATGCCGAGCGTCCCGCCCGTGGCGGAGACGGCGGCGGCGTCGTCCTTGCGGTATCCCGCGCCGATCATGCCGGGGATCATGATACTGCCGATGGCCGCGGTAGTGGCGGGGCCGGAGCCGCTGAGCGCCGCGAAGATCATGCAGGCGAGGATGGTCACCATGGCGAGGCCGCCGCGGATGTTGCCCACCGCCTTCTTGGCGACTTCAATGATTTCACCGGTAATCCCGGCGGGCTCCATGAGGAACCCGGCCATCACGAAACCGATGGTGGCGATGAGCGGGAACTGGTCCATGCCCGTGTACAGGTTCTGGGGGATGAACTCCATCGGAAACGGCATCCCGATCATCGAGATGATGGACGCAAGCCCGATAACGCCGAACAGAGGCAAGCCAAGCAACATGAAGAAGACGAATGACAAAACAAGCAGCATGGCTTAATCCCCCCTGCCCTGGAAGTGGAGCGTATGGTTCCGGAAATCGCGGTACAAGCCCTGCAACACGCGGAACGTCGTAACGGCCATACTGATCGGGATGATCAGGTACGCGTACATTACGTTGATTTCAAGGGAAGCGGAAACCTGCTTAAAACGGGTCATGTTCTCGAGCATATTGATGCTGTAATAAAAAACAAGCACACAAAACACCGCGAACGAGAGCTCGGAAACCACGTAACAGACTTTCACCAGACGCGGGAAATGCTTTTCCAGCGTATCCATGAGCATGAGGACGCGAAGCTGTTCCTTGCGCTTCACCGCGATGGCGACGCCAAGATAGGATGCCCATACAAACAGATACCGGCAGAGTTCCTCGATCCACGAAAACGACTTGCTGAGCAGGAACCGGGAAAAAACTTCGGTTCCCAAAAGCAGGATGAGCAAGGACAGCATAATCGAAACGCAAAATTCTTCGGCCCATTCGTCGAGCCAGCGCAAAACCTTCATGATACCTCCCGGAGAATGGCGGGAAGGGCTCCCTTCCCGCCGGGGAACAGCTTACTTCTTGGCAAGAGCTTCCTTCTTGGCCAAAACGACGTCGATGACCGCCTTGCCCTTGGCGGCGTCGCCATCGCCTATCACCTCATAGCACTTGGGCCATGCGGTACGTCCGAGACGGACCCATTCGGGGAGGTCTTCAACCACGCCGAGCAGCTCCATGCCGTGTTCCTGCATGAGCTTGTCGTCGGTGGCGAGCATGTCGGCAACCTTGGTGCGTTCGTACAGCATGGCTTCCTTGCCGGCGCGGATCAGAGCGTTGCGCTCCTTCTCGGGCAGGCTCTGGAGCCAGCGTTCTCCGACGATGAAGTTGCAGCTGTGCACGGAGTAGTTGATCATGGTGGCGTACTTCTGCGCTTCGTAGAACTTCAGGGTCACCACGTTGTTGAAGCAGCCTTCCTGACCGTCCACCACGCCCTGCTGGAGCGCGTTGAACGTTTCGGCAAAGGAAACGGCGGTGGGCTCAAGGCCAAGAGCCTTGAACGTGGACACCATGAGGGCGTTCTGCGGCGTGCGGATCTTGATGCCCTTGGCGTCGGCGAGCTTGCGGACCGGGTGCTTGGCGCTGGTGGTCAGCTGGCGGTAGCCGATGTCGAGAATGGACAGGATACGGCAGCCGCCTTCCTTGACGGCCCACTCGTTGTTCTGTTCCCACATGGCATCGAGCAGCGCGCGGAATTCATCCAGCGTATCAAACAGATACGGCATGTTCACCCAGCCGCAGGACGGGGCAAAGGGCGCATAGTTGTTCGTGGCGAGCATGGACATCTGAAGCGTGCCGAGCTGGAGGGCGCGGACGGTTTCCTGTTCGTCGCCAAGCTGCATACTCGGGAACAACTGGAAATCGAACGCGTTGTCGGAATACTTCTGAGCGAGTTCCACCAGCTTCTTATACGTGACATTCATGTAGTTCTGTTCGCTGGTGTCCACGGACGAGGCCACAATCACAGTGATCTTTGAAGCGGCCTGCGCCTGCGTCTGAGCAAGCAGCATCGCGGTACACACCAAAAAGGCGACGAGAAACCGTTTCATGCGAATAGCTCCTGTGGATAAAGTTACCCAAAATGAAAACCAACCGAAGGGTTCCGGCATCAGGGGCGGCCACCCCCCGCAAGAGAGCGCAGCGCATCCTCAAGCACCCATGCCCCCAAAGCGAGGTGCTCAGGCGCGGTGGCCTCCTGCGGACAATGGCTCAGCCCCTTGATGCTCGGAACAAACAAAAGCCCGACCGGCACTCGGCTCCCGAGGCTGGCGGCGTCGTGGGCGGGACCGCTCTTGAGGAAGAGCGGCTGGACACCCCGCCTTTCGGCCGCCTGCCGGAACACCTCGCCCACTTCGGAGGACGTGCGCACGCCCCCGCTGGCGGAAAGCCGGACAAGCTCCAGATCAAGCCCTCTGGATTCGGCGACGGAACGCACGAGCGATTCGATGCGCTGCCAACCCTCCTCCAGAACGGGCACGTCAACATGGCGTATATCAATGGTAAACGTCACCGACTCGGGAACGACGATCCCCACATTGGGGGAACAGGCCAATTCGCCGATGGTGCAGGAAAAATCCTCGGGCAGATCGCCGTCCTTCCAAAGCTGCTCCATGCGGAAGGCCAGCTCGGCGAATCCGGCGGCGGGATCGCGGCGGCCCTGCATGGGGCTGGCGGCGTGATCCGAATGGCCTTTGTAGACGATGCGGTGCAGACGCATCCCGGAAATGGCGGTAACGATGCCGAGCTCGCGCCCGGCGTCTTCGAGCATCGCGTTCTGCTCGATATGGACTTCAAGGAAAGCTTTAACGTTCGCGGGATCGATCTGTTCTCCGGGCAGGGCATCCGGGTCGAGCCCGAACGCACGCAGTGCATCGTAGGCGGACCCCTCGGCGTTGCTCAGGCGTTTCAAGCCCTCCACGTCGATCTGCCCCGCAATGCCCTTACTGCCGAGGCATGTGGAACCGAAATTCGACCCCTCTTCCTCCGCGAAGGCGATGAATTCGATGGCGCGTTCCGGCTTGTATCCTTCATCATGGAAGGAACGCAGCGCCTCCAGCGCGGCGACCACGCCGTATGTCCCGTCATAGCGTCCGCCGTTACGCACGGTGTCGAGGTGGGAACCGGTGAGCACGGCGGGAGCGCCGGTCGAGCCTTCAATCCGGGCGTGCAGGTTCCCCATGCCGTCGGTCCACGGTTCCAGCCCGATAGCCTTCAGTTCGCGCTCAAGCACGCGGCGGGCACGGCTGTCCGCCTCCGACCATGAGAACCGCGTCACCCCGTTTCCGGGCGTCGCGTTGCACGTGGACAGTTCTTCAAGCGTATCGAAAAGGCGCTGTGCCTGCATGGAAACCTCCTTGAGTGTCTTCGGCAGTGATGGTTCACTTCGCCGCAATATCCGCTGGGGCAAGGGGAGGGGCTTGTCTTGAAAAACCCCTCTCCATGCCATTCTGCGTTACGCTTCGTACACCACACGCCCGCCGCAGATGGTCTTCAGGACCTTGATGTCCCTGATGCCGGACGGATCGATGGCTTCAATATCACTGTCGAGCAATACAAAATCGGCAAAACGGCCCGGCTCGATGCGCCCGCGGTCGTGTTCCCCGCCGCAGCAAAGGGAAGCATAGGTCGTGTAGGCTTCCAGCGCCTGACGCGGGGTAATGCGCTGATCGCCCCCGAACAGGACACCGCCGTCGCTGATGCGGTTTACCGCCGCGTGCATACTGCCGAGGGCGGTCACCGGAAGGACGGGCGTATCCACATGCAGCGAGAAGGGCATACCCAAACGGACGCAGGAACCGGCGGGGTCCATGCGCGCGGTGCGCTCGGGGCCAAGGAAAATGGCGGCGTGCCGATCTCCCCAGACTTCGACGTGCCGGGCGAACAGACTCGGGATGATCCCGCAAGCCTTCATGCGCTCAAGCTGCGAGTCGGAAACGAGCTGCGCATGGATGAGCATGTGGCGCAGATCCGTGCGCGGGCACCGCTCCACGGCCTTTTCAAAAGCTTGGATGACCGATTCCGAGGCGGCGTCGCCGTTGGTATGCACGGCGACCTGAAAGCCGAGGCAGTGGTACTTGATGATGATTTCGTCGATCTCTTCCTGCGACCACAGCAACGCGCCCTTGTAGCCGGGGCGGGTGTAGTAGTCTTCAAGCAGCGCTCCGGTGAAGCCCTGAATGGAGCCGTCGGTGAAGTATTTGACCCCGCCGATCTTCATGTGGTCGTTGCCGATGCCCCACACGCCGAGGGGGATAAGCTTATCCATCTCGGAAGGCAGAAGCTGCAAATAGGCTCTGGCGTTGAGCCGGCCTTCGCGGGCAAGCTCCATGTAAGGCCGGAGGAACACTTCGGCTTCGCCGTTGATCCCGAGCCCGCCATCCTGAAACGTGGTAAAGCCTTTCTTATTGTATTCGGCGATGGCGCGGACGAGGCTTTCGCGCACCTGAGCTTCCGTGGGAACGGGCAAGCGGCCCGAGGCTTCGATGATGGCGTTTTCCAGCAGCAGGCCGGTGGGCAGGCCGTTCCCGTCAAGGACGATCTCGCCGCCGGGGACCTTCGTATCGGCGGTGAAACCAAGACGTTCGAGGCCGATGGTATTGACGTACCCCATATGTACCGAAATATGGACAACCATCACGGGCCGATCGGCGCAGACGGCATCAAGATCGTGGCGATTCATGTGGCGGTTGTCGGAAATGCCCGAGTCGTCATACCCGTAGCCGATCACCCATTCGTCATCGCTTGCGGCGGCCTTGTCGCGCAGGGCCTGCTGCACGGCGGCGATGGAACCGAGCGAAGCGCCGCAGTACACCTGATTGAGGCAGCGGCTGAACGAGGACATATGGCTGTGGGTGTCGATAAAGCCGGGATAGAGGGTCCCGCCGCCGAAATCCACGACGTCGTATTCGCCCGCTTTGGCGTATCCGAGGACCTCTTCACGGCTTCCGACGCATTCGATGCGCCCGTCCGCGATGCAGACGGCTTCGGCTTTGGGAGCCTTTTCGGACATGGTGACGATATCAGCCCCGACATAGACGGTCTTTTTGCTTACCAACATGAGCTTGCTCCTTTGATGGTTCGTGCGTCGTATGGGGGCGTTCGGAACGCAATGCGAAAAAAATCCCGAAAAAAACACGCTGCCCAACTGTCCATTTTGAGCTATTGTGCTTTTTTGAACGAAAGGACTTTCAAAAAAGACCGCACAGGAATATCTTTGTAATCGTAAAGAAATAAAACCATTATGCGGTCAAATGAAAAGTTCTTCGCTCTTTCTAAGAAAAATACGGCATGATATTCCTGTTTACTTGCGAAGGACGGACAAAAAATAACGCCAAATGGACATTTTCTGTTCCAAAACGGAACAAAGTATAAACGAATAAATAATTACACTATGTTATCGATATAGTCTGTTTCACATGTCCTTCATTGCCCATCCGCAATATTCGATGCCGACGAGTTGCACACCGGGAATCCCTTCTGATACAGGCAAAGGTATGACAAAATCAGTTCCCCGACTTCCATAAAACGGGCTTTCACGAAGCCCGCCACCGTAAAACCAATTCACAAGCATAGGCTGACCTATTTTTGAATGGAGTGTTTTCATTAAGAAAAGAACCGGCATCTTCAATTGACGCAATCCGTCCGTTGCCAACACATATTGTACATTAAAGAACAATCTATCCGTATCAAAAGGCTCATCCCGCCCGATACGGTTCAGGGGGCATCATGGCGCTGCGACAGCATTATTGGAATCCCCGGACGAACGAAGCCTGTTTCGTTGATGAAACACAACTCATTTACGCCTTTAATGAAAGGCAGGATGCCGGGACATGGAGCGACCTGCATGTCCACCCCGATTGGGGGGAGCTGCTGTTTGTCGCCACGGGCAGCATCGTCCTATGCTCGGAAACGGGAAACTTCCTCGGGCAGGGGTACCGCGCCACATGGGTCCCGCCGGGCGTCCAGCATGAGTGGTATCTGCCCGAAGCCTCATGGAACCGCTCGCTTTTCTTCCACGCTTCCCTGTTCGAGAATTCCCCCCGTTTCCGGCAGTGCCACGGTTTGGAAATGTCCCCGCTACTGCGGGAGCTTCTTTTTGCGGTGGACGACCTCAAGCCGGACTTCACGACGGAAGAAGGGAAACGGTTCGCACTGGTGCTTATGGATCGCCTCAAAGCCAGCAAGGAAGTTGGCGGCCCTCTGCTCATGCCTTCCGAGCACCGTCTGGTGGAGCTGTGCGCGGCAGCCTTGGCCGCACCCGACGCGCCGATATGCATGGCTGATTGGAGCCGCCATCTCGGCATGTCCGAAAAAACCCTCGCCCGCCTGTTCATCCGGCAAACCGGGCAAACGTTCGGACGCTGGCTGCAAATCATGCGCCTCCAACACGCAATGACCGAAATCGAGCAGGGGCAAAGCGTCACCGCCGTCGCCCTGGACTGCGGCTACAATTCCGTCTCCGCCTTTATCTCGGCTTTCAAGAAGCATTTCGGCAGCACCCCCGGCGCCATCGCCAAGCGCCGCCACGAGAGAGAGAGAGAGAGAGAGAGAGAGAGAGAGAGAGAGAGAGAGAGAGAGAGAGAGAGAGAGAGAGAGAGAGAGA
>ENA-ORCP01000033-ORCP01000033.1-human-gut-metagenome-genome-assembly--contig:-NODE-33-length-92114-cov-9.465693_pt1 | contig 92114 bp, 119 predicted proteins | sample MGYA00242990_ERZ507991 | MGnify/ENA primary metagenome ERZ507991 (study PRJEB26167, sample SAMN06115496) | human gut metagenome | host: Homo sapiens | place: China:Henan | collected 2015-05-07 | study... | reverse complement strand
TCCAGTACCAGGTCATCAAACGGGAACATCATATCGCAGTAACCTTTGACGTATTCGTCATAGACTCGCTCCGCGTTGTGTTCATAAGGCGTATCGTTCCAGTCATCGCCGTACCATTCCACCAGGTCATCATCACCCAGGTAGAACCGTACCAGGTTGCCCTTGCGTTCAAAATCAATAATTTTCATGCCCGCGCTTCCTCCTTGGTGGCTTCGTATTCAACCTCAAACATCTTGGTCGTATCTGCCGGAAATTCATGCCTGCTGTACATAGCCGCAGTCCGCCGCACCAACTTGCACGGGTCAGGATTATTTGCCCCAAACTCCGCGTTCAGCTCGTCTTGCGTCACCGGCCACTTAAAGCCAAAGTCACTGCGCTTGATTTTGCACAGCGGTGCTCCTTCATGCCAGAACACGATGCCCTCTATGGCGGCCAACTCCAACCCGCGCCGGATTCCCTCAAAGCTTAGGTTCGGGATATCAATACTGATCGTGCCATGTCGCACCAGCACATCCTTGTCCAGCCCATAGGGATTCTTCTGGAAGTGCGGTCCAATCGCCTCATAGGTTGCATCCGGCAGGTCATCCCAGCTGTTGTTTCGTACCGCCACAAACCATTTGTCCGCGGGGTTATCTGCCGCCACTTTCACCCAGTGGGGCCAGTGGCCAGTTATCGGGTCTGGCTCGTCACACGGGATCGCGCCCTCCGGCATTGCTCTGCCCGGCTTGGCATCAAAGCGCTTGTAGAATTCGCCGTTAATAATCGCGCAGCAGGCACCGTCAATCTTCAATGTGGCAATGCTCTCGTCCGTCAGCGCCGCCTCACAGCCCGGCGTAATCTCGTCACGGATTCCGGTAATCTTGTGGTCACTGAACTCGCGTTTATATAAGGTAGGAATTTTCTTCATTGGTTTTTACCTCCAAAACTTTGTTAATTATTCAGGTGTCAATCTTGATACTGCGCATAACGATATCGGCAACAGGTTCGCCCGTTAATGCGCACAGGCAGGCGTAACGGCCAATCCATTCATCGAAGTCTACGTTATCGTTAAAGGTGATTTGCACATAATTGGTAGAATAGCCATGACTTTTCGCCCATGTGTTCGGCGTACCATTGTAGCATTCCAAGCAAACGTGCCGGAGGTCTGGATCTGATTCAATAAACCAAACCATGCTGATACCCTGTTCACATAGCGTGGCCATCATTTTCCTGGCGCTCAGTTTTGCGCTACATGTCTCTGCCGTGCTCCAGCGGCTCGTCTGGCTGGCCTGGTACTCTGCGCACGCATCATCCACGGCCTTGTGTGCTGCCTCTGGGTCGCTCACATCAATCGTCACACTGCGCAGCGTGGTTGGCTCTGGTGTAGCAGCCGGTGCCTCACATTCCTCCGGCGTAAGTAACGTACAGCAGTTTGGGTCAAGCTTCAGCTCCCTGACCGCCAGCATACCGCTCGGCTGCAGCCACCGCCCATAGGGAATCTGGCCGTCCACCACTTTGGTGATTATGAATGTATCGCCCTCGCAGGCCGCATATTGGTGTATGCCCGCCCGGTGTGTTTTGGTGATTCGTACCTTGTCGCCCGGCTTTGCCAAACAATATCTAGCGGAGCTATTGATGGTGCCTGTGTCGTGATTTTCCATGAATTATTTGCCTCCTTCATTTGCGAAAACTTGTATTTAACAAAAGTAAAAAAATGGGTGCTTGCCAGGCACCCAAATTTAATGGGCATCGTTATATAGTAGCCAGCGGCGGCACCCCCAACACTGTATCTACCGCCATTGCCGTTGCATCAATCTGCTCCTGGCTCAAGCCAATGTAGCGCATCGTAATGCTCTGACTGCTGTGGTGGAACTTGTTTTGCAGCGTTTCCATCACCTGGCCAGCCGGCAGCCCGGCCTCTGTCATGGCGTGGTTTGCAGCATAGCCATAGGTCTTGCGCAGGCTGTGGGTACTAATATGCTCTTTAATGCCGCACTCTTTGGCCGCTTGGTTCAAGATCCGCCACACCTGGGTTTCGTCCAGCGGCTGCGGCACTCCCTTGGGGCTACGCATACTCTGGAACAATGGCCAGCCTGGCTTCAGCACATTCATGGTTCGGCCCCGCATCTCTTCAATCAGGGCGGTAATCGCGCCTGCTGCCAGCGGGGTAATCAGGTCATTGGTGCGCTTGCCGGTCTTTTCATTGATGATAATTACGCGGTGGCGCGGGCAGTTGTGCTCACAATCCCACACATCATCAACGGTAAGGCGTAAAAGATCGCCCACACGCAGGCCCAGTGTCACACCACATATAAATAAGGTATAGTTCCGCTGCCTGTTATACGGGCGTCCCTGGGTGTGCAGGTAGGTGGCTATGGCGTTAAAGTCCTCGCGGCTGCGGATCGGCTCTGCCGGCGTTGGTTTTGCCACACCATTGGTTTTTACCAGGCTCAGTTTAGGCTGTGCATAGCGGGCGGCACGGGCTTTCTTACTGCGGCTCCGCTGGCGCGGCTGTGGTGTTTCGCGTACCAGCTTATAACCCATGGCGGATGCCAGCTGTTCCATCAGGGCGTTGTGGCCATCAGCATCGGCGCTTGCCTGCATCATTGCCATCAGTAAACTTGCAGCACCTTGTAGGTCCAACCCACCCTTGGCCTCTGTGGCTTCCTGCATCGTAACAGTGCGGGGAATAAAGTGAGCTACGCTGTTTCTTTTTTTCATGGTGGGCTTCCCTCCTGTGTGGTGTGTCCTGCGGAACGTATCCTGCGGAGCTTTATCTTATGGTTCTATTATAGCACCGCTAATTACAAGAAGTCAACAGTGGCAAAAAATAAATTTCAGGAGAAAGCGTAACACAGGCTCCGCCTGTAGGGGCGGGGGTTAGCTGCGCTTGAGGCATTTCAGGTTCCACCTGTAGGGGCGAAAGAATACCCCTGTCTGACGACAGCGGGACCCGATCTACCCCCTCTACCTGGCAACGGCGAGGCCCAATCTTTCCCCGTGGGACCGATAGAACCAACTATACAGTATAAATAGGTAGGAAAACGGCTAACAGGCGATCAGAGCGCCCTGTGATAGCCCTGTGGTGCTCGTTATTGGCCGGATCTGGTCTCAAAATGGATGGATCTGCCCCTGGTGAAGACCAAAAGAGGGCGTTTTCGGGGGTCAAAAAGTTCCGCCAGAGTCGTTCCGAGGCGTTTTCGGGCGGAAATAATGCGCTTTTTAGCGTTTTGGCGCTGTTTTTGTGCGTTTTAGTGGCCAAATTACACGTTTTTATGGCGTTTTTGGGTAAAAAAATAAGGCCCCAAAGGAGCCTAGAAAGCGGATTGTTATGCGGTTTTCTTCGAGAAAGGGAACGATTAAGGAAACAGGGGGTTAGAGGGAGGAAGGGAGGGGCTTAGAGAAAGGAGGAGAGGAGGTGGGGAAGTGGAAGAGGGAGAAACAGCGTAGGTACGCTGGTTTGTGTTTTGAGAGCCGGGAGTGAGATGGGATAACTGACCCATTTTCCACGATTTTACGTTATTTTTTCTTTTTAACCTGCCCCCCTATGCAAACTATTGAACGTGGTTTGCAAGTAGCAAATTTTTAGCGGTATACCGCTATTTTATGGCCTTCTCACCCGCTGATTTTTGGCGTTTTTCTTGCTTTACAGAGGGTATACCAGGCGCTGTTTTATAGTCCTGTTTATAGGACTATATACCGTGCCGTGCCGTCGGGTCAGCTGACCTATACTATATAGTATAAAGTATAATACCCTATTTTACCGCAGATCTCCAATTCCTTCTACCCGCAGTACATAACGCCGCACTTTATTTATATACATTTGTTTCATATATTTATAATTTTATTGCAAGTATCTTGTACTGCGGTGCTGACTTGCTTATTATAATAAGTACACGGTATTATATACCGCATACCGCAGCACACAAAAAAATACCACACAAAAAAATGGAGGTACAAAAAATGTTGAACGAAAAAAAGAATGACAAAAATCAGAATGTGATTATACACTTTGAGTTTTCCGCGCCGGCGCAAAAGTGGAAGTTTTCCGATAGTATCCCTCCAGTATACCGCGCGGCTCTTGGCGCCGCCGCCGCCGCCGCAAAAGTTGCTTGTAATAAACAGTATAGCGATACCCTGCGGGACCTATATCAAGCTATCAATAGATATGCTACCTGCGGGATATGGCCCGATAACAGTACCGCCGCCGCAGATCTAGTCCAAACTATTGCCTTGCATTATGTTGAACTTGCAGCCGCCGCAAAACAGCCGCTTGATAGTTGGGTACAAGGCGGGGATAACAACTTTACTGTTATCAGAGTATATAAAAAGAGAAGCACCAAAGAGCTTATACTATTGCAAGGCCCCCGCGCTGTTTTGTCATACGGTATTAACGCGGCGAACAAATGGATTAACAGTCAACGCGCGGCGCGTATAACAGGCCGTGTTACCTATATAGATAGTACCGGCAAAACATGTACAAAAACAGTACCTCTTGAAAGTGTAGAAAAACTAACAGAAGGTAACAATGACGCAATACAGGGTAAAGGTACCGGATTAACAGAGCCGCGTTATAGCAACCCCGATACAATTCAATCGCGCGCGCTGTTTTGGGAAGATATCGGTTATATTTTACGCAATATTCCAGATGGGCAGGATATATGCTATTATACCGCCGCCGGTTATACGCAGCAAGAGATCTCAAAACAGTTGTGCTATAGTCAATCAAAAGTTGCAAAAATCCTTGCAAAGTGCCGTAAAGCTCTGTTAGATAACGGCCTTGCACCTTCTACAATATTATAATAGGCCGCTATACCCCGTTATGTTATCCCGCAGTTGGATAGTATAACGGGGTATTTTTTTTGTTATGTTTTAACTGCGGATTATTATTTTCGAATTTTCTAAAAATTTTTTTGAAAAACTGGAATAATACCCCTATTTTTTTTACGTTATAGGTGTAAGCGCTAACACACAGCGCGGCGCGGTACACAGCGCTTATATCTTCCCACGCGGTCAAGTTTTGACCTAAAAATAAACAGTACATTTTGCTAAAAATGCGGGGCCTGTTATCCTAGTGAAAATGGCAGGGCGAACAAAAAACCGATTGGCTATTCGCAAGTTCGGCTTGAACGAAGCATAAATCGGGCTGAAGTCGAAAACTAGGTAAAGTTTGGGAAAACTATGCCAGGAAACTGTTACTTCAGACCTCCCCATGCGTTTGATGAACCTGATTCTGCAAACGGATTCTAAAGCGACTGGCATTTACACTGGCAATATCTCCGATGTTATCAGTGTGCCTTTTTGTCCTATCTCCGATGGGGCATTGACTGCTTAAAACCGTTGGCACCGCAAAACCCCGCCGTGCAAATGAAGCGGATTCAATCACACAAGGAGTATAAACTTGACTCGGAAATCGAATTCCGCCCCGCAAGGGGTTATTCATAAAACCGAAACAGACCGCCTTTTCGCAAGAAAGGGCGGTTTTGTCGTGTAAGGACTGGCTCTTATACCTGATGAGGGAAAGCATCCCCCACGGAATTGCCAAAATGAAAGGAATTTGACTATGAAAACCGAACTGAAAACCACCGATATGGCCGAACTGAAAACCCTGATTGCCACCGCTGAAAACGAAATTAAGCTGAAAACCGTGGCATATAAGGACCTTCTGGCCGCCGATGACGCAACCCAAAAGGATCTCGTAACCGCTGAAACGGCATTGGTCAACGTGATTGACGAGTACAACGAACTGAAGAAGAACGAAATTTACCTGACCTGCTATCAGGCAGAAGCCCCCATGCTGGCCGCCTGCAAGTACGGCGAAATGACCAAAAAGGTGCTGAAGAAAAAGCAGAATGAAAACGGCACCGTAACCATCAGTGTCGATGACCGCAAGGCCCGCAATGCAATCGACCTGGTTGACTTTGAGCATTGCAACCCCGAAAAGGGCACTTTGGCCGTCAATGGCCAGTGGCCCTTTTATCTTGAATCCTGGCTGAAAAGCCTGGCTCTGAACCTTGGCACCGAAATTGAACTCGATGCCAAAGCCCAGAATGAACTCGCCGCAAAATATAAGGATGCTGACGGCGAATTCGCAAACCTGTCCCGCAAGTCGTGCAGTATGAAGAGCATGGTTCGTGACTTGCAGGCTATCGTTGATTGCATCGTGTTCATTGATTACGTTCCCAAAGAGGAACCGACCGATGAATCCGATTCCAAAAAGCCGGTCAAACCGGCCAAAAAGCTGAACGCTTTGAAGGTCACTTCCAAGGATATCAACTACATCAAAAACCGCATGACCAAGGCGGGCAAAACCGCCTTGGCAATCCGAATGGCAAGCCCGAAGGAAATGCGAATCATTGTTGGCAACGTCATGTACCACCTGACCACTGGCAAGCCGTACACGATTGAAGCGTAAAGCGTAACCCCACCGCTGGCAGACCGGTTAAAGTCTGCCCTTGTTAATGCAGCCCAAAAGGGAAATGAATTGAAAAAATGAATTTCCTTCTGGATGGTCACAAGCCCATAAAAATGCAGAGTGGCAAGCCGCCCGTTGTTGATTCTTTTGCGAATAGGTAGTAAAATGAAATTACATAGGGTTTGCCGTTTCGCAAGCCCAATTCCCTCGCAAAATTCAAAACGCAAAGGAGTTTTACAATGGACCCAACTTTTGAATTCGATTTTGAAAACGTTGATCTCGGCCCTGACGCTGACCCGCACGATTCTGTTATTTACGCAATCGGGAAAGCAGTTGAAAAAGAACTCAAACGGCCTAAAACCCTAATCGTGAATCCCGTTCAGCTGCAAAAAATGAATCAGATGCAAAAAGCTCTCGCAAAATACATTGAACACGCCAAAACCTATCCGCTGAATGATAATGTGACGTTCAAAATGATTCCAAAAGTGAACCAGCATGACATTGAATTTGTTTTGGCCCTTGATGATTTTGTTGACTTCAAAGACCTGATGCTTCTTGCATTTGATCTCGGCGTTAATGTTCGAATCTGTACCGCAAATGAAGATCGCGTCAGAGTCGGCTTTACGATTGAAAACCTTTACGTTGAACCGTAACCGTAACTAATTTCAAAATCGAATCCCAAACCGGAACCGCTTTTCACAGAGCGGTTCCTTTTTTATTGCTTGTTTTCATCTCTAAGATGAATTTCATATTCCCCACTAATCAGCCGCCGTATCATCTGCGGAAACGTGCAATCGAGTTTTGCAAGAAGATTATTAAGTTTGTCATTATCTTCCGTATTCAAAACGATTCCTTTTCTGTGTTCGTTTCCGTTTTCCCTATTTCTTGCTTTACGTTCTCTGTTAAGCCGTCGAATATGCTCCAGCTGTTCCTCTGCTGTTTTGAATTGCTTTTCCATTCTAAAACCTCTTTTACAACTTGATTTTTTTACATTATACCAGAATAAAACTATTTTTACAAATCCAAACCATAAAATGAAAGGAAGCCCCATCATGAAAAAGCTAACAAAACTTCTCGCCCGCTTCACGGCCTTTACCGCCGTAACCCTGACCATTCTCTTTGGCCTTCCCGCCCTGGCCACTCGCCACCCCTTCATCCTGTTGGCCGTTTCCCTGTCCGTTTTGATTCTGGCCGTGTATGCCACCCACAAACCAGTGGCCAAACCCAAAGCGGCAAAGCACCGCACCGCCACCCACCGCAAGGCGGCCTGACCCTGAATCCCATCATGAGTATCATGAATAAGTTCTTTGCGCTCTGACTTCACCGCCAGGGCGTTTTTTTATTGCCAATGAAAGGAAGTCCCCCAAATGAAACCTCGCCGCATTCTCTCCACCCTCCTCCTCTCCCTCGGCCTTATCCTCTTGACCTTCGCCGCCACCTGCCGCCTGGTTATGACCAACATCCAAATTGATTATGACCCGTCCAGCCCTGCAACCGTCACCCTCACCGTCTTTGGCCAGTCGGATGAATACGCTCTGGCCATTGACGCCGATTGAATCCCCTGTCAAAAAACAGCATGAAATGAAAGGAAGTACCTAAAAATGTTGAATTCTCTTTATGCCCTCATCCTCACTGATTCCCTTCACCTGCCCACCATCATCGGCTATTTCAATACCCGTCCCGCCGCCTGTCAAGCCCGCCAGAGTGCCCGCGCCTGGCTGGAAGATGAATCCCAGTCGGTTGAAAGCCTCAACTGCTTCTCCGCCGCCGCAATGAACATTCTTGACCAGTGCCGCACCGCCATCGAAAAGAACCCCGCGCACTATGTAGACCTGCGCGTTAAGCCTGTCGATGACCTCTCCGATCCCGAAACAACCCCGTTCCGCGTCTATTATGAAACCGCAGCCGGCGACCGTCACTTCACCGTTATGGAAACCATCACGGATCTTACCGCTTCCCGTATCGTTTCCCACACCATTCCCAACTGTACAGTTATCGTAACGGCCTTCCCGGATGAACATGTTGAAACCGTTGGCTACACGGAAGTCAAGCCGGAAATGCTGGATGCCCTCGCCCTCCACCAGCCCAAACCCACCGCCGATTCCCTCGCTGAATTCGCCAAGCTGGCCGACTCCGGCACCATCACCCGCAGCCAGTTTGAAACCTTTGCCCATCACGCCGTCAACTCTCCCCTGCCCAATGAAAACTTCACGGACCTCAAAGCGCTTGCTAATACCCTCCGCAAGTCCCTGGATGAAGGCACCCAGATTATTCTCTGATTGAAAGGAGTTCCGCAATGAAACTGCAATACCACAAAATCCGCGGCGTGGATAAGTCCGTCTGCACCGCAGAGCAGAAAATCGCCTATAACATGGCCTCCCGCATCTATGGCGATATCCGTTTTGCCAAAGCCTGGCAGCAGTATGATTCCGGCAAGGTTCCCGCCTTCCTCCAAAATGATTGGGAATCCAAAGCAATCCGAGAATACTTTACCACCTGGCAGCGCGATTATAACAAAGCTTCCGCCCATTACAACGAAGACGCAATCTTCAGTGCCCTGCGTGCCGGCCTGCATGATTTTATCTGCCACCACGGCCCCATCTTCACCACCTATAAAGAAGTCGGCCAGGCGTTTCCCGCCCACTACCTCTAAGCCCCGCTGAAAGGAAGTACCAAAATGATTGTCATAAAAGAGAATGAACGTCTTTACGCAACCTCCTGGCAGTATAACTCTGCCCGCATCCTCACACACCTGGCCCAGCTCATCACCGCCCAGGGCGGCAAAGTGAAACCCTTGTATTCCGCCGTCATCTCTGACCGCAACCTGGAAGAAGCCTGCACCGCAACGCAGCGCCGCATTGAATCCTCTTCAACCCTCCATCCCAAAGTGCGGGAACCGCTGATTTCCAACCTCCAAAAGGAACTCGCCCTCTTCCAGGCCATCCCCCACACCCCCATCACCGTCACCCACACCAGCTATATCAACTTCACAATGAACGGCGTTTACTACTCCTATAGCCTGGACAATAACCCCCTCTTTCCCTTCCACTACCTCAAGACCCCTATCGAACCCAAAAGCGAAACCTACTCCGGCGATGCCTGTGTGGAAGAAAGCCCCAAGTCCTGGTTTACTGACCCGCTTATCGGCTTTGGCTGCCCTGATTCCGAGATTGAATCCGCTGCCGGGGCTATCCTCTCCCTGCTCCTTGCCGCCCCACTCTCCACCATTCGCCACGATACCAAGCGCACCCGCATTCCCAACACTTACAATTCTGGCTACCACTTTGAAACCATCCCCATCAAAGAGCGCCGCATCAAGATTGATTTTTGAACGTCAATCTGTTATACTATAATTAAAGAAAGGACGGTGCCCCATGGCCCTCGATAAAAACGACATTGAACTCCTCCGCCAGATGTTGACGGAAGTATCCCGCGAAGTATCCCGTGAAGTATCTCGCGAAGTATGCGGTGAACTCATTAAAGAATCCGAAACCCGCATGATGGCCTACATTGAAAGCCATATTGAAAAGAAGCTTGATATGACAATTGAAGCTGTCAACGCTACCAACGAACGTATCGACCGCCTGACTAACCGGATTGACGACCTGAGCGAAACCACTCTCGCAAACACTCTGTATATTGTCAAGAATGCAAGCGGCAAAAATCCTCCCCAGGCCCAGTAAAAAATGAATCACAAACCCCCATCGCGCCTTGGTTTAATCCCCAGGGCGCTTTTCTTATCTTCCAATATTTCAGAATTAAGTAACAGTATTGTCAAAGAAAGGTTGAACCCAAAATGAAAACCAAAGCCCGCCACCCCTTCAACCTCCAGTCCGAACTCTCCCGCCTGGAACTCAACGGTGCCTGCTCTTATGACGGCAAACCCCTCATCCTCCTGGAACAAGCCTACTGCTCCTATGATTGTTACCACGGTATCGCCCAGTACGTTGCCACAGCCATCTGCCCCAACGAAATCGCCAAGGATTTCACCGCCCCGTGCTATGTCGTCACCTGGCCCATCATCCGCCCCTCTGCCGAAAACGAAGAGGATGCCTGCGATTGGTCCAACCCCGATGGCCTCACCCCCCACGGCGAATATGATTTGGAACGCCGCTATTATTATTGATGTCCAACTTTTTGCACTGGCACGCAACAACCATTCGTTGTATAATCCAATCATAAACCAAACCGCAAAACAAAATTATTTCTCCGTTTCCACCAAACTTTTCAAGTCAAAATCCGCATAAATTCTACCATCTTAACAAATCTTGTGAACAAATTGTAAATTAAAAAACGAATCCGCAAGCCACAAAGCTGCGCAGCATGAAAGGAAGTACTGCCCCATGTCTACCCAAATTCTCAACCTCACCCCGCACGAAATCAACATTGGCACTGCCTCCATCAAGCCCTTCGGCGTAGTTGCCCGCGTCTATGTTGAATCCATCTCCGACGGCGAATTCACCACCGCTTCCGGTACAACCATCCCCATCTCCCACTCTTACTATGGCGATGTCGAAAACCTGCCAAACCCCATGCCCAATACGATTTACATTGTCAGTGCTCTTGTCGCCTCCCGCGTTCCCACCCGCTCCGATGTCTTTTACCCCTGCTGTATGGTCCGCGATACCCAAGGCCGTGTCATCGGCTGCAAAACCCTCTGCTGTGCCGCCGCCCCCGTCCTCGCCGCCGTCCACTAACCTGCGGTGCAAAACGATTCAAGAAAGGAATTACCAACCATGATTACCGATTCATCTGCCTTGAAAGTTGCCAAAGCTAAGTTTGCAGACCTTGTTCAGCAGGAGGACTAACCATGCTTCATCACATCACTCTCGCCCAGCTCTGCACTTTTACCTCTCCGGCCACACAATTCGGTGCCGACAATGAACCCTATATGGTTCTCCAGGTCAACCGCAACCCCATGGATTTTCAGCAGCTCACCTCCTTCCTCTATGAATTCATTTACCCCACCCCCGCTTCCCGTGAGGACCTTCTCATGGCCTCCGCTTATCTTTCCAACATCAACAACGGCAGCCGTGAAGGTTTTTCCTCCAGTCATCCCCGCCTGCTTCTCATCTCAAAACTTTCCGGCCAGAGCATTTATAATCTCGACCCTACCCCTGATAAGATTGATGCTGTCCAGAACGATATTGATACCGACTTGGAGTACAGTACCGCCCGCCTTTTCATCCTTGAATGTACCGGCAAAGAAAAATGGACCGTTCATCATGTGACCGACCGCTATAATCCTATCAACTTCCGTGACACCCCCGTCATCTCTGCCCTTGCCCGTACCCGCATCCTTGCCGATACCGCAACAGCCTACCACGACGAAAACGATTCTCTTCTTCTCAGCTCTTATGTTGACTATCTCAATTCCCACTTTGAAGCCTTTGCCTGCACCAGCGATACCGAGACCTTAAAGTTGCTGGCTCTTACCAATAAAACCATCTCCAATATTCTCTATCGCGTCCTTCAAATCGCCGATGAAAACCCGACCAAGTTCAGCCTCTAATTAAATCACTCCACTATAAAAGCCCTGCCCACCCGCAAGGCTTTTTTCTTTTACCCATTCAAAATCAAATCAAGAAAGGAAATCTACCATGACTGACTTTGAAAGAAAAATCACTTCCGAAAAAGCTCTTGACGCCGCCATCCGCCAGCTCAAAACCCAGGACGACTGGTTCCTCACCACCAAAACCGGCCTGGCAAAACGCATTGTCACCCTCTACGATGAAATTATTGCCGCTGCTGATTTCCCCGTCTCTCTTCCCGTCCGCGATGTCCTCAACTACAGCTCTGCCGCCTTCATGAATTATGTCAAGCTCGGCTGCAACTACATCACCCGCAAATTCAATGTCCGCCACAGCCCCACCACCGTTTACTCTTATGGCTACAACTATAGCAACGAAGCCATTCACGAAAAAGCTTCTTATCCTTACACCATTGATGATTTCTTCGCTGACCCTCTTCGCAAGTCTCTGTTCGTTATCGGCTGCTACAACTACCTGCACGATGTTATTGACGGCAAAATCAAACCTACCAAGATGACGGAAGCCAAAGCCGAAACGAAACCTCTCACTCTCCAGTCCGCCACCACTCTTGCCGCTCCTCCCATCGCGCCCACCATCCCCATCACCAAAACGAACACTGTTTCCTGTTCCGCCACCAAAACCTGCGCTGCCTACAAACCCGTACCCCAGAGTCCCGCAAAACCGTAACACAAGCGCAAAACCCGTTCCCATTCCAAACGCCGGACGCACCGCCCTCTTATATATCTATCTTTATCTTTATATATAAACGCTATTGACGTGCTGTTTTCAGCCCGATTTTGAACCTTCCTAGTCGTATTGACACGCAATTTTTAGGCCGTTTTAGAACATTGCTTTTACTAACCCACCACCTCACCGGGTTTGTACCGCCAAAAAACGAACATATTTTGTCATCGGCCATGCAACATTCTCACCGCATCAAGCAACATTTTTACGGCTTGAATATTTGCGAAAACTTGTATATAATCAAAATCACAAAGTCACCCGCCAGCATGAAACCGCATCCCTCTCAGCGCCCCACACAGCCCCTACAGGCCGTGTTTCCTTGTGGCCATGTAGTTTCTCGCCCGTTTTCTTCCCGTTTCTCACAGCGCATCCCAGCCTTATTATAATTTGTTCCCCGCCCTGCCCCGTCTGGCAGGTTTTATTTCACCCTGTTATTTACAAGTTTTCGCAAGCAAAAGGAGTTGACCCCCATGTACATTATCATCCCCACCCACGGCCATTACGAAATCCGTGACGGCCCCACCTTCATCCAGTCCGCCGATACTTACCGCGAAGCCTGGCATGAACTCGCTTCCCTCATCAATTCCCCAACCTAGGCAACCGTGCATTCCGCACTTGCAAATATTTTTTACATTGGCTACATGCCAAAGAAAGGACACACATTATGTCTACTGTCAAAATCAACGAAACCACTTTCTCCATCACCTCCACCCTGACTATGGCCCAGCTCAAAACCCTTCACACCAAGGCTCCTCAGGCTCTGCAGCTGACCAAGCCCGGCAAAAAGTCCGGCGATGACGATGAAATCATCTTCGCCATTGCCCCGTCCGCCAAGCAGAGCATGTCCACCTACGGCATCTGCTTCGCCAAGTCCGCCTTCGGCACCGACAATGCCATCTACGTTGAGGACCTGCCCGCCGACCTCGAAGACATCACCAAGGCCAAGGAGCATGTCGCCGAGCGCATCGGCTTCGCCAAGAAGCACCTGGATGAAATCGAGACCCAGGCCACCGCAACCCTGGCTCAGCTCAAGGCCGATCACGATGCCATCATCGCCGGCATTGAAGTTTCCACCCCGGCATCCCAGGCCACCCCGGAAAACGAAACCGCCGCTCAGTAACCAAAACGGCCGGTGCTCACCCCCACAACAAGCAGCCCGGCCATGATTTTTCTTCCCCAATCCACAATCCAACATAAAAATATTTCATCATAAGGAGATTTTTTACCATGATTAACGTTACTATCGTCGATAACCTGCACCGCAACACCTACCCCGTTGACCCCAACACCACCCTGCGCTCCGTCCTGGAAGCTCATGATGTCGATTACACTACCGGCCAGACCAAGCTGGATGGCTCCTCTCTGGCCGCAGGCGACCTGGATAAGACCTTCGCGGACTTCGGTATCGCGGAAAAGTGCTACCTGGTCAACATTGCCAAGCAGGATAACGCCTGATTGATTTCCCTCCGGTGGTGTCTCTTCCCCCACCGGGGTGCTGCCTTACAGGAACAGCCTCCCCGCGGCAGGCAGCGGGCAACGCAAACGCGGCCAATCGTTCCAAATCTAATCAGAAAGGAAAAATGAATCACCATGCCACTCCCCAATTACACCGATATTCTCAATTACATGTCGCCCACCATCACATGGCAGGACAACACCCCCTGCCGCTCCTCTTTCAAAACAATTTTCACCAAAGTTCTGGCCTGCACGGTCTACTCCCGCCTCACCGCAGGCAATACCCTTGCCATCCTTGGCGATGATTCCGGCCTGCAGCCTTCCCCTAACCCGAATGAATCCCGTTTGTTCTTCGTCACTGATAATGCCGCCATCCCCGATTCCATTCAGGAAGTCAAAGATATCGGCGCTTATCTCTCTGATAAGTACAAAGTTTATCAGGATGCAGCCGCCCGTATCACCATCGTCCAGTCCCAGCACGACAGCGGCCTCTACAGCAGTGTTTTTCACCGCCGTTTCGCCTCGGCCATGCCCCGCCTGCTGCCCTGGCTCTTCAAGGATTACCCCCTTACCTCCGATGAACTCGCTTACCTCCGCGCCCTCTCCACCCCGGATACTGGCTCGGAAACCCTCGCCCGGATGGCGGAAGCCCTTTATAACAAAACCGATCTGTCCTCCAGGGCCGTAGATAAAGCAATCGAATCCCTCTTCAAAGGTACTATTGACCGCCGTAAAGCGGATCTCAAGCGGTCAATTGAAAGTCTTTACCGTGATCTGAAAGAAACCCGCGCCCGTATCTCGGAAATTTTTACCAACATCACCAGCATTAACTGTGAGCTGACCGGCCTGGACTCCAAAGATGAATCCACCTTTATCACGGAACTCAAGGATTATCTCCACACTCAAAAGGGCATCTCCGTCGGTACTGTCGATGGATCGCTTCTCCTCGTCATCACCACATTCCTCTCCAACTATGACCCGGATGATGTCGAAACCTTTATCTTCAACAGTGACCGCCCCTATCAGGATCTTACCGATGAAGAAGAACACGATGTCCGTATCCTTTTCCGGGCTGTGTTCATTGACCACATCTTCAAAATCAAACTCGCTGCCACCTATAGGCTTAATTACAACTGCCATGTCACAGCTATGTCCGATGCGATCAATATGAACGTCATTCAGGCTGTTCCCAACCCTCACATCAATCATCACTCCTGCCTCGGTAACTATGAACCCATGCTGGAGGATGCCGAGGATCGCCGAGATTTTATTGCCGCCATTGCCATCTGTCAGCAGAGCGCCAGCAGCATGAACCTCGTCGAAACAATCTCCACCAAATATTTCTTTGATGATTTCGCCGCCGCCTATCACACGGATATCCCCGTCATCCTGACCGCTACCGGTGAATCCATCACCCCCAAGCAGGCCATTGAACAGCTCAAATCCGCAAACGATTCCGTTAAGGAAGGAGAATAACCATGCAAGTTATCCGTATTGATCAGACCGCTCTGGATGCCGCCATCGAACTCTATCGCCAGCAGCTCCTCGCCGGCTCTGTCAAGCTCGCCAAAACCAAAGCAAAAGATAAAATCAACATCAATTTTACTGCCGATGCCTGGGCCAAACAGTCCCGCCTCATTGATGATTTCACTTCCGAAGTCGCCTGGCACGGCCTCATGCGCCAGCTCTCCCCTACCGAGTATGAAATCTATGATATCCTCGTCTACCCCCAGCAGGTTACTGGTGTCACCGTCGAAACCGACCAGGATAAATACAACGACTGGCTGCTCTCCCAGCCCGATGAAATCTTCAACAACATCCGCTACCAGGCCCACAGCCACGTCAACATGTCCACTTCCCCTTCCGGCGTTGATGACGAAAACGAGTCCAAAATTGTCAATAAGCTCAAGGGCAATGATTTCTACCTCTTCATGATCTGGAACAAGCGCGGCGAGTTCACCGCCCGCCTGTATGACTACGCCGCCAACAAAATCTACGATAAAGACGATATCTCTGTTACCTACACCGATACTCTCTCCGATTTTGCCGCCACAGCTCAGTCCCTTGTCACCAAGGCTCCGCCCATCTATTCCAAAACGAACCCTCCCGTCAAGCCCACCGGAGGCACCGCACCCCACGTCTTCTGGGATAACGCCGCCCGCTGCTGGACGGACGATGACGGCAATTATTACGACCACTACCCCACCTATTATGATTATCTCACCAACGGAGGTGCCTTATGAATCTTGCTAAAAGCCTGGATGTCTTCTCCCCGCATGATGTCAAAGGCCGCATCCACATCATTGGCTGCGGTTCGGTCGGCTCCACCATCGCGGAGCTTCTTGCCCGCTATGGCCTGACCAACTTCACCCTCTATGATTTTGATACGGTGGAAAAGAAAAACATCGTCAACCAGATGTTCTTTGATCCCCAGGTCGGCCAGCCCAAAGTGGAAGCCCTCCGCGATATCCTCTGTGCCATCAATCCGGAAGCCAAAAACGATATCCGTCTGGAACCCTCCGGCTGGAACGGCCAGCCCCTCTCCGGTTACGTTTTTCTCGCCGTGGATAACATCGAGATTCGCCAGAAAATCGTGGACGCCAACCGCTTTAACACCTTCATTAAAGCCATGTTTGATGTCCGCACCGCCCTCTTTGATGCCCAGCTCTACGCCGCTGATTGGTCGGACCCCAATCAGGTCAAGGAATTCCGCGCCACAATGAACTTCACCCACGCCGAAGCCACCGCCCAGGTCCCCGTTTCGGCCTGCGGCACTACCCTCGGCGTTGCCCCCACGGTTCGCGTTGCCGCCTGCTATACCGTCACCAACTTCCAAAACTTCATCAAAAAAGGCGAGCTGACCCACACCGGCCTCTCCGCCCCCTTCAACCTCCAGGGTGAATCCGCATTCCTCGGTCTGTAACCCTGTCGTCTTAGCGTTCCATTAAATTTCGTTTGTGTTGTATACTGTAAGCTTTTTTCGCTTCAGGCTCTTCGGTCATATCCAAGAGCACGAATTTGTTACCCCGACCCACCCCGCACCTGATCCTGGCCACCGGACCCAGAGCTGACTCAAGTCCAAAGGTACCACAGCTTCCGAGCAAATGTCGACTGGCAGGATAATTCCAATCCACATACTTCGGCCAGCCAGGGAGACCAGTAGTACAAGGATCGCATCTGAAAACACGCAAAAGCCGCCTTCAACCAAAGCAAGCTGGCGAAGGCGAACGACGATGATATTCCGCGGCAGCCTCCATCTCCCATCAGAACACAAACACAACCCTCACATAAGGAGTACCCATATGGTTTACATCACTTATAACTGCCCGGAACGTTTCCGGGAAATGACGTTTGAAGAACTCCTCCGCGGGGATTTCAACCTCGCCAACCTTTCCACCGGCGGCCACGGTGCTACCCGTACCGTCATCTGCAACAAAGTTCCTCCCCGCATCATGCGCATCACCAAGGTGGAGCAAATGATCCTCCAGCTCCAGGCGTTCAACCAGCAGTACGAATCCCTTCGCCTCACCACACCCCGTTCCAGCCTGTACAACCATTTTCCCATCCCCAAAGCCTCCGGCGGCCTCCGCTGGATCGATGCCCCCAATTCCGACTTAATGAAAGCCCTCAAAGAACTCAAAACCCTCTTCCAGTCCTGGATGTTTGCCGACCACCACACCTGCGCCTTCGCCTATGTCGAGGACCGCAGCGTCCTCTCCGCCGCCAAACGTCACCAAAAGTTCGATGCCTGGTGGTTCGCCCATTTTGATGTTCATGGCTTCTTCCCTTCCACCACGCCGGCGTTTGTCCTCTTCCAGTTTGAACTCATTTATCCTTTCAACCTCATCCTCGCCAGCCCAACCGGCCACGCGGAGCTGCTCAAAGCCCTCGACCTCTGCTTCCTTAACGGAGCACTGCCGCAGGGTACCCCCATCTCCCCGCTTATCACCAACATCATGATGATCCCCTTTGACCACGCCTTCGCTAAGGCCGTCAACCATTTTGAATCCGGCAAGCACAACCCGGACGGAACCCCCATCACCGACCGCCTCTGCTACACCCGCTACGCCGATGATATCATCGTCTCCTGCAAAGTTGTCTTCAATTACCATGCGGTCGAGCGCCTCATCGTCCAGCTTTTCTCCCAAATGAACGCTCCTTTCACTCTCAATGAAACCAAAACCCAGTTCCACTCCCGCGCCGGCCGCAACTGGATCCTTGGCGTCATGCTCAATAAGGATAACCAAATCACAGTTGGCTACCGCAAAAATAAAATCTTCAAAGCCACCATTGATACCTACTTCCGCGATAAACAAAAGGGCAAAAAGTGGCCGGATGAAGACCTTCAGTCCTTCCAGGGCAACATCACCTGGTTCAAGGATGTCCAGCCCGATACCACCAAATACATTATCCAAAAGTATAACGACAAATACGGCCTTGACCTTGAATCCTGTATCAAGGCCGATCTCGCCCCGCCCCGCCCAGCGTAACCGTATAATCCCAAAAAAAATCATTTGTGTTAAAGGAAAAGTTTCGTTTTGATTTTGTTTCAAGTCAAAGCCAAACACCCTCCGGTCATATCCGAGGGTTTGAATTTGTTACCCTGTCCCACCCCCTGGAAGCCAACACTGTCGTCGGATCATTTCCATCATCGAGTTCCATAGGTCACCGACACATCGACACTCCAACTCAAGGCGCATCAGAAAAGGCGTACTAGAGCAGCAAACTCAACAATAAATACCACAAAACATCGGCCAGACACTAAACTAACCCAGAGGCTCAGTAAACAGTGCCTGCTGCCATCACCGGCTGCCTCTCATCAGCTTTCACAAATTGATTTTTATTTTTCTCCATTCCGCCTCATGGTTCCGGGGCATTCCCAGGCGCTTCAGCTGTTTCTTCCTTTCTTAGCAGCTCGTTGCGCCCCCTGTTCGTGCGCCTGGTAAACGCACGGTCATGGTTTTACTTTCCTTTCGCTGGGCCTCCGGCCATTCCAATGGTTGGAGCGCCTGGTAATACCCTGGAACCCTCCCCTTCAAATGAATTCAGGTGATTTTTATGAAACTCATCTCCCCCGGCTCACGGGTCAAATTCTTTACCGTAAAACCACTAAACACTAAATTTCAGATCACCTTTCTCTCCGGCACCGTCCAAGAAGATAACGGCAACCGCGTCACCGTCTGGACCGATGATTCCCGCACCTTCCACGTCCCCCATGAATACATCACCGAAATCCAGGACCCCAACGATTCCTTTGCCTATAAGTCCCCCAACCCTGTACCCCCGTCTACCGTTTCTTTTGATGAAATTATTTCTGTCCTCTAATTCATACAGGTGATTCTTATGGACCCTTATTACATTCAACCCGGCACTCCCGTCTATTTTGGAATCATAACGCTGCATGGCACAGCCCGTCGTACCCTCCACGGCTTTGTCCAATCTGATAATGGCGCTTATGTCACCGTTATTGTCCCCAGTATGAATAACAAAACATTTGTCGCCACCCATTCCGCCCTTACTTATGACGATACCCCCGAAGCCGTCACCACCGCTCTCGTACCTCCCCCAACGATCTCTTTTGACGATCTTATCTCTCAAAGTAGGTGCTCCCCATGATACCTAATATCCAAATTGCCCCCGGCACTCAAGTTTATTTTAACCGGTTTGTCAGGTTCATTCCTTCCTATGATTCCACCCCTGTTGACGTTACGTTTGAAGTCCTCCACGGCACTGTTGTTTCTGATGACGGTGAAATCGCCGATGTGCTTGTCGATGATGCTATTCATAAACAAAAGCACTATCATCTCAATCACAAAGACCTTTTCTATGATATTAGCGATATTCTCATCGACATGAACCCCGTTCCTCTCATTTCTTTTGACCAGCTCCTCCAAGGCAGGTGATTCCTCATGACCCCTTTCCTCCCCGGCTATGAACCCGGCACCTGGGTCGAGATCGTCTCTGCTCCGGAAATGCTCTGCTCCCTCCAGTATGATTACGGCACCACTTTCACCCTCACCGATTCTCTCCCCTATGAGCCTATCCTCGGCATGCAGGGCAAGATCGTTGCCATCCTCTGCTCCGGCCTTCTCCGCCTCTACTTTCCTCACGACGATTCCTATCACATTATCCAGCCCAGCATGATCTCCCGCACCATCCCCGCTCCGGATCTCAGCTTTGATTCTCTTATCGCAAACCTCTAACCCCATCACAGAAAGGAAGCCTACCATGAATCCTACCTATGAAGTTGGCGATGTTGTCCAAATCATCTCCGAAGAAGAAGTCCGTTCCTATCCTACGGATGACCGCGGCAATTTTATTCTTGCCCATTTCCTTTCCGGCGCAGACGATTCCTTTCACAGAGATAAACTTCCTGTTTGCGGCTGTTCGGCTGTCATCACCGGCATTTCCGAAACTGGTGCAGGAGACCTATACAAACTCACACCTCTCTTCGCTAAAGATAAAACCGTTTTTCCCTGGGATGACTGGTTCTTCTCCGCCGCTGAATTTCACCCTGTTATAGATCTGTTGAGTATCGTTTCTCCGCCCCCGGTTTCCATGTCCTTCGATGATTTGTTGAAAGGAGCCGCGCAATGAAATTCCCCACCACCTACCCCGTTGGCACCCTCGTTCAAATCATTTCTGCCGCAGAGTTTGACGCTCTTCCCAAAAATGATGCTGGCTGTGCGCTGTTTCTCGATCCCCTTTCTAATGGTGTCGCAGATTATATGTCCCCTAAACGCCGTCCTCTTTGTGGCAGCATCATGCAAATTGATCGTAAATTTTGCGGTTCTGACCTTTACTTCTTAAAACCCTACGATCTCTCCACCGCTGTCGATCCCTCCGCCGCTGCCAGATTCTCTTGGGACGCCGCTCTTTTCACCCCCAATGAATTCCACCCCTATGACACCCCGGTTCCCGTTTTCCCTGTTTCCTTTGACGATTTCCTGAAAGGAGGCATTTGAATGCCAGCCTCCTACCCCACCTACCACGTCGGTGATCACGTCATCGTCCGCACCTGGGATTCCATGATGGAAGAATACGGCTCCGATCCTTACGGTAGTATCGCTGTTCATCCCAATAAACTTTCTTTTGTTCTTGGCATGAAACCTTACTGCGGCAAAGAGTTTATTGTTGCCAGAATAATTCATAATAAAAATCTTCCTGATGAACCCATTTATTTTCTCAATTATTTACCGGGTGTTCATGTAGACCTTAATGATGGCGGTTCTCCTTACGGTTGGTATTTCACCTCCGCCATGCTCCTCCCTGTCCCTGCAACCCTCCCCCCTGAACCCAAAAACCGTATTTCCACCCCTTCTATTACCTTCGATGATTTACTTCAAGGAGTCCAACAACTATGAATACTGCCCTTAACCACAATAACTATCCTACCTACAACATTGGTGATAAAGTTACCATTCGCCAGTGGGAAGATATGGAATCCGAATTTGGCTTGAATGAATATGGTGAAATCAAGGTCCCAAAATGCTTCACAGAGCCTATGAAACAATATTGCGGACAAACACTCTCCATTGTTCATGTACGCCGCCATGCACCTCCAACTTTTGATTCTTATTATCTCGACGGTAGTTCTAAGATTTTTTCTTCCCCCATGTTTGAACAATCTTATGTCTGCGCCTCCACTCTCACCTTCGATGATTTATTGAAAGGAGCTACCGCTCAACTGGCAAATTCCCAACCATAAATACCACGGCGCTTCCATGGCCGATTTTGCCAACCACACCCCGCCGTGTCCCAACTATCAACCTCAAAAATAAAACAGTCTAACAAGGTATAGAATCATTTGCTGATTATATTTCAGTTCATGTTTTCACTCTTCGGTTATATCCAAGAGTTTGAATTTGTTACCGCCTCCCCCTCCTGGATCGCAGGCGCCTTCTGCAGACAGATCACCTCCATACGGTTTCGAGATGACATCAATAGAGTCGCTGCAGGCAAAAACAAACGATAACACGTCGTTCGCAAACCCGACCCCAGATCCACCTAGGAAGACCGTTTCCCGTCAGCTTGTTTCCTGTTTTATTTTGAATCTATTTTTACCATCAGAAAGGATCAACCATTATGACCAAACTTACCTACACCCTCGCTATCATCAACGGTACTGTCTGCTATGAATGCCAGCCCTCCACCCCGCACGCCTTCTATTCGGGTGGCGGCTGGTTCGCCCCGTTCTGCACCGTCCTCGAACTCATCCGCAAAAACACCGTCAAAGCATAACAAATATCCAATATCCATTTATCCCATATCATCTCATTTCAATTCAGAAAGGAACTTTCAAAATGACTCAAAATCTTACCCTTGTCACCCAAAAGCCTTTTGGCTCTCTGACCTGCAATGTATATCAGGACGATTCCAATAAAAATGAATTCTACATGACCCGCGAACAGGTCGGTGCAGCGTTGAATTATGAGAATCCTCGTATCGCAATTCAGCAGATTCATAATCGGAATAAAGATCGATTGGACCCTCTTTCAACCGTATGCAAAATGAATACAGTTGATGGTAAGTCCAGGGATGTATTTATTTACACCCTCCGTGGTGTTATGGAAATCTGCCGCTTCTCCCGCCAGCCCAACGCGGATAAATTTATGGACTTCGTATGGGACGTTATGGAATCCCTTTATTATGGCCGCAGCGTCCTCGCCACCCCGGACCAAACCTCCGCCGTCGCCATGCAAACCATCCAAGCCCTCGTTGATTCCACCCTCAAAACCCAGGCCGAAACCACCCGCTGCATGGTCACAATGACCTCCACCCTCGCTGCCCTCGCCAACCACTTTGCCGGTGCTGTCCCCGCTCAGCAGCCTGCCCCGCAGCCCGTCACCGTCACCCCCAAGGATTATGCCGTCCATGATGAATCTGCCCCCCACCCCAAAAACGAATCCACCCCGGCACCTGCCCCGCAAAAGTCAAATGTCTCTGTTGCTGTAACCTCAAAACCTGTATCCGCCCCCGTCACCTGGCGTGATGAAGTCTACCAGACCATGGATAAAATCATCCGCAACGCCCCGGAGCTTTACCCCTCCCGCCGCGATATCCTCAGCCAGATCTACGCCAAAATGAAACGCGATTACGGTTTTGTCCAGGAGCAGGAGCGCATCAACTACCGCAAGTCTCACGCCTGTACTTCTTATCTCTCCACCATCCAAATTGTCGAATCTTCCACTACCTACCGCGAAATCTTCGATTCTATTTTGAACGATCTCTATAACGATGCCATCATCAAGCACGTCCGCAAAAACGATTCCAACCCCAACTCTCAGCTTCCCCTCGGTGTCCAGCGGGAACTCGGCCTCATCAAAACCGAACCCTGCATCATCAAATCTCCGGCCGCCTCCGTCCTGGATGAACAGCCCGTCCCCGCCCCTCTGCCGGATGAATCCGCAAAGCAGCCCAAGCCTGCCCCTTCTCAGTCCCTTTTGGATGAACGTGCTGCCGCCATCAATGCCGCCATTGCCAAGGCTGCCGCTATCTACTATGATACCTCCTGCAACTTCTCCGTCACCTACCGCAACGTCTATAAAATCATGAACACCGATTGGAACGAAGCTCATATCCAGTTCCGCAACCGCTATCACCGCACCGCCCAGCAGCTCAAAACCCTTGTTATGTACAGCGGCGTCCTGTTTGATCGCTTCAATGCTGCCGTCAACACTTATATTAACGCCGCATCCAAGCCGGAAGTTGAATCCGCATCCAAGAAGGAGGCTTGAAATATGTCCACCCTCACCATCCCCGTTCAAACCAAACAAACCCTCACCGGCACCTACGCCAAATCCGGCAATGATCTTTATTTTATCTCCGAAGACCCCGATCTCTTCCCTCCCAACCCCCGCACGGATTGGGATTGTTACTCCACATTCTATATCGCCCCCAACCGTTATTTCTCCGGTGATAAACCTGTCAGCGCTTTTGTCACTGATGTCAAAGCCGGCATTGAACCTGAATACGTCAAACTCCCTATCTATGCCTACGTTCACTCCGCCATCGCTCTCTCCACCACCCCGTTCCATGATGATTTTGATTCCGGCCTTGCCGGTTTCGCCGTCTGCACCCGCCAGAACGTAGCTGACCTCGGCTACTCCACCCCGGACTGGCGCTCCCGTGCGGAGAACGTGATCAAGAGTGAGCTTGAACTCTATCAGCAATACCTCAACGGCGAAGCAAAAACTCTCACCCTCTATCAATATAGCCCCGATTCCAATGAATGGGAAGAAAACGATTCCTGCGGCGGCTGCTATAACATCGAATCCGATCAGGATATGGTTGATGTCTTCTTTTCTAACGCCACCGCCCTCGACTACCCCGATTTTGAATCCTGAACTCCCTACATACAAAAAAGGAAGTTGATCTTATGCTTTACACCGTCAACGGTCACGAATATTCTTCCGATTCCACCCCCAACCAAAAAATTCTCGATCATCTCATCAACCGTGAAGTCTTCTGCAATATGAACCTGGAAATGGATTTTATCCTCTCCGCCCTCGCTTATGACGCTAGTATCCCGGAAGCTCCTCCTTTCGATGAATCCGATTACGAATCCGCTATCTGTGATGCCTCCTCCCAAACCTGCTCCGAGTGCGGTTCTTCCACCTGCTTTGATGAAGTTAACGTCACGGACCTCGATGATTCCAAATTCCAAAACCCGAATTATGATTCTGACGTCCCGGAACCTGTGGACCCCTATATCTGCCCCGTCTGCGGCCTCACCTATCCCACTCTCGCCCAAGCCCGTGCCTGCTGCGAGTCCGAAACTGTTCATGTCTGTCAGTGTTGCGGTGCTGTCTACAGCGACGATGAATACGATGACCTCGACACCACCCCGCCCGAAATCTTTGAATGGTGGGCAGTCTCCAACTGGTTCGGTGAAAAGCTCAAAGCCCGCGGTGAAGTCGTTCTTGATTGCTGGGGCAAGTCCTACTGGGGCCGCCAGACTACCGGTCAGGCCATCTCTCTTGATTTCGTTATCGCTTCCATCGCCAAGGAAATGCAAATCCTGGATGGCCAGCCCCATTCCTGGGCACCCAAACCCCAGCCCAAATCCAGCAGCCCCACCCCTATGCCGAATCCTATCATCCCTGACGCTGCTTGTTACGGCGCTCATACTGTTCAATGAGGTGATTTCCTATGACATTCCAAGACCTCTACCTCGGCCAGCGCGTCCGCATCCTCTCCTGGGATGAACTCAATTCCATCAAATGTCATGATGGTGACTATGGTTTTTGCTTGCCGGACAACACATTCTTTAATGAGAAAATGAAATACCTCTGCGGTGCCACTCTCACCATCGTAAACGAACCTTTCCCTTATGACAGAAATAAAGATTATCTTTCTCCCGCTATGTTCCAGTTCGATGATCCTTTTCTCTCTCTTTCTAATGGATCCCGCCACTGGTTCCTCTCACCTGCCATGCTCGCCCCTCTTAACGAATCCTCTCCCGTCATTCCTCCCGCCATTTCTTTTGACCAACTCCTTGCCGGAGGTGAACTCCCTCAATGAAACCTCTTAACCCTGCTGATTATCCTACCTACAACGTCGGAGATGAAGTTACCATCCGTCAATGGGATGATATGGAATCCGAATTTGGTTTGAACAAATTTGGTTCCATCGTCGTGCCGGAAAGTTTTACCAAAGAAATGAAACGGTATTGCGGTAAAACGTTTACCATTGCAAGAATCGAAGAAAGGGAATATGGCTTCCCCTTCTATTCGCTCTCCGGCAACGGCTATAATTACAGTGCTCCCATGTTTGAACAATCCAAACTCCAATCCGTTCCACCCTCTTCTCTCTCCTTTGATTCTCTTCTCCAAGGTGGTGACTTCTTTTGATTCCTCCCGAAACAACCGATCTTTTTTACCCCACCATCCTTCCTAATCAAGAAATTCTCTTCCCCTCCTTCGCTCAATGTAAAGCTCTCTATGATGATTTTCGTCAAAGCTCTAATCTACGCAAACGATCCATCGCTCGCTATATGAACTTATCAGTTTGGGGTCGTTTCGGTTTCTGTCCTGTTTCTAACTTTTATGCCGTTTCCCGCGGTGATTTTGATTCCCCTCAAATCGTTACCGCCACAGGTGTCTGCAATCAAAATTTCTTTCAGTTCACCACCCAGGATGGCAAACTGTATTACGCTTCAAAAATTTATGCCGCCTACCAATCTCTTATTGAATCCTCCCCCGTGCCTACTCCTCCCCCTTCCGTTTCCTTCGATGATTTACTTCAAGGTGGTGCTTAACCTATGCCGTTTTATCCTCACAGATTTCAGCCTGGCGATACGGTCACAATCCGTACTTGGGATGATATGCTCTCTCAATATGGCAGCCTGGGTGAACACCTAGGGATTAAAACCCCTTATGTAGCCTTTAGAAATAGTATGAAACAGTATTGTGGTCGCTCTTTCAAAATCAAAAGTGTCCGGCCATCCCTTAACGATGAACATTGGATCTATACATTAGACGACGGCCACTATTTCCCTTTTACGGAAGATATGTTCGTTGTTGCCACACCTGTTCCTGCTTCTACCATTTCTTTCGACGATCTTATGAAAGGAACCACATAATGAGTTCGTATTTTCCTCAAGTCGGTGATTTTGTTATGATCCGCCCCTGGGATGATATGGTAAAAGAGTTTGGCACTGATTCCTTTGGGGATATCCCAACGCTTCCTGCCACCATCTTTCAAAATATGAAACAATATTGCGGTCATTTCTACACTGTTGAAAGAGCAACCACTACCGCTGTTGGCTCCTGGGGCTCTTTTGCGGATGTAAGCTATGATTTTCCTGTCTGTTCTCTTGTGTTGCCCGTCTTTGAATCCTCTCTCACCTTTGATGACCTTCTGAAAGGAGCCGCTCTATGAATTTCGATCCTCAACCCGGTGATATCGTCACCATCCGTACATGGGATGACATGGTAGAAGAATACGGTTTGAATGAAAGTGGTGGAATTAAAACTCCGTATCTCACCATTTTGCGGGGTATGAAACAATACTGCGGCCACTCTTACAGTGTAGTAAGGGCTTACGATACATTTGATAAACGATCGTATTCTTTTTATGGTGTCCCTTTTTACTTCCCTATCTGTGCTCTTGTCGGTTATTCTTCCTCCCCACAGTCCATTCCCATTTCCTCAATCTCTTTTGATTCCCTCATCCAGCCTCTCACCACCCCCTGAAAGGACCACCCAATGAAACAATTTTTCCAAACTGACCCGGACCCCCGCCAGTTCTGCCGTGCGCTCTCTCCCACTACATACCAGTTCACTGATATCGTTCCTTTTCACTCCAAATCGGCTTCTCCTAACCGCAATTATTATGCCGTTGCCGCCGAAACGATCGACCTCTCTGCCTACACCATCCGCCAGCTGGAACAAGCCGTCGAGCCTTATTACTGTTCCCTGCGCGGTCTTGTCTCCGCCTATGGTTCTGATACCACCTTGCCGGAAATCCTGCAGATCATCGCGGAATGTGTCTTTGAAAACATCGAAACCCCAAAACTTGTTTCCCCTGCTGCTGATTATCCCCGTGTTGTCTCCTACCAACGCCAGTGGATTTCCCGCCAGGAATCTACCCCCGGCCTTCCCAAAACGATGTTCAAATCCCTCACCGATTCCGTCACTGCATCTTAAATTAAGGAGATGATTCTATGTCTTACTTTACCCGCTATACCCTCGATGTCTTCCGCGATGATACCCCCGCTTTTATCCCGGAGCAAACCCGCTGTGCCATCCAGCATGAACTCCAAATCCTTTACGCTGATGTTTCCCCTTGCCTCAGACCCTTCGATCCTTCCGCCTATTTTTATGATGACGAGAACGATATCCTCACCTTCGACTCCGAAAACGAATGTCCGTTCGATGTCGCCAACGATATGATCGCCCTCTCCCGCTCCTTCCCTTCCCTCACCTTCCGTATTACCTCCAAAGGCGAATGTGACGATGACTACTGGCGTCAGTATTTTGTCAATGGAAAAACCTGTACCTGCCCCGGCAAAATCGAGATCACTTACACCCCCTATAACCCCCATAATCTTAAAGCCCCGGACTGATAACCGTACCACTTCCCAATTTTGTAATATTTTCCACCACCTTGTTTTATTTTTAACATTGTTCTATAACAAAAATCAAAAGGAGTTACATATTTATGAAAATCGTCAATACCGGCATCAAGTACCAGATCTACGATGATTCCCTTCGCACCTTTGATTCCCTGCCCGCCGCCACCTACTGCGTCCGCTTCTCCAAGCTCAGCGGCTTCTATCTGGAATCCCGCCCCAATATGCAGGTCAATGAAACTGTCTATGGCCCGCATGAATCCAAGGTCGCAAAAGTCATGGCATCTTACAACGCTTTCCCGCGTTCTCTTGGCGTTATCCTCAGCGGCGCAAAAGGTATCGGCAAGTCCATGTTCGCCCGCCTGCTCTCCACCCGTGCCATCTCTGCTGGCTTGCCCGTCATCATTGTCGATGAAGCCATCCCCGGCATCGCCTCCTACCTCGAATCCATCGACCAGGAAGTCATGATCCTCTTTGATGAATTCGATAAAACCTTCGCCCACCCTTCCGATAATGATAAAACCGATCCTCAGTCCACCATGCTCTCCCTGTTCGATGGTACTTCCAATGGCAAGCGCCTCTTCGTTGTCACCTGCAATGATCTCAAAGGTCTCAATGATTTCCTCGTCAACCGCCCCGGCCGCTTCCACTACCACTTCCGCTTTGATTACCCCACCGCCGATGAAATCCGCACCTACATGCAGGATAAGCTCAAGCCGGACTATTATGACCAGATCGATGCCGTCATCGGTTTTGCCGGCCGCGTTGACCTCAATTATGACTGCCTGCGTTCCATCTCCTTTGAACTCAACACCGGCCTGCCTTTCACGGAAGCCATCAAGGATCTGAACATTGTCAACCTCAACGCTGAGCGCTATAACATCACCATGAAATTCGCAAACGGTGTTGTTTATACCGCCAGCGATGTCCGCCGTGATCTCTTCGATCCCTCCTCGGAAGACTACGTTCGCTTCTATAACAAAAACGGCGATTTTATCTTCGAAGTCACCTACAACAATGATTCCGTTCAGTTCGATAAAACCTCCGGCACTCCCTTTGTTGAAGGTAAGGACCTCACATTCAGATACCGCCGCATCTCCGATGATGAACTCTCTGACCCGGATGAAAAGGCTTGCTATGATGCCATCGCCCAGATCAAATCCACCACCCCCGCTGCTCTCACCTTCCGCCGCACCCGCTCCCGCGATATCCACTACGCCGTCTAAGGGGGTTGTCCCATGTCCGCCACAAATCCGCTTTACGGTGAAGAGCTTCACTGCCGTCACTGCGCTTATCATGGTATCAAATGTAAGCGTGCCAATAACATCACTGTCAATCTTGTTTCGGATTGCGCTCATCCTCACTACGGTTCCTATCAGGGCATCTGTTCTGATTTTGCTCCCAATCCCAACTACCCGTTCTACTTCAAAAACTGGACAAGCTTCCAGGATTATTTTGATCACGCCGCCCCGGATATCCCCCGTCCCAACCTGGCCGACCAAACTGCCGCCGCTGTTTTCTGTTTCAATGGTGATCGCAGCACTCTTTACTTTGTCAGCCAGAACGATTTTATCTTCGGCAACCTCTATCAGGATGGTAAGCTCCGCACCGTCTATCGCCAGGTCAAAACCAAAAACATTCATTCTTCGTCCGGCTATTCCTACCCAACCGAAGCCTGTGATTTCACTCCTCTGCCCCAAGGTGCATCCGTTCCGCCGGAAGCTATCTGCACCACCCAGCCCGCCTATCCGCCTCTAATCTACACCCCGCCTCTCACCCCAGAACAGGATTGTCCTTACCCCTATGATGAAACTTTTACCCCAAACGTTTGGGAAGGCAATGATTTCATGCCGCCGCCCACCGTCTGCCCCTGGGGTCCCAACGTCCACCGCTGGCTCTCTTATTTTGGCGAAGGCTGCACCTCGGCAAAGGATGATTCTCCCCTCGATCTCTACTGTTCTCCGTCCGCTGGCATCCGCCTGCAAGTTACCGGCCCCTACTTCTACTTAACGGAAACTCACCCCGGTGCCGAGCTTCTTTTCACCAACAATGAATCCCATCGCAACTTTCTGGCTCAAGCCTGCACTCTTGCCCACCGCGATATGTCCAGGGATCGCGCCCTGCAACTCCTCTCCCGCATAAAACCGGATTGCAAACTCTGGCAGATTTTGCGTGCTCACTGCCTGCCCCTTGCCCAGTCCGCCTATGATTTCACCCAATAAATCCAACAAGGAGCTGACCCACTCCCCTCATGTCTTCCCGTCTTGATCCTCTTGCCCGCAATTATTATCGCCGCAACAACTATCGGCAAACGGCCGGCTATCCCAAGCGTGGATGGACTACCGAGGAAATGAATCTTATCCTCGTCCACTCCATCCCCGATCGTCAGCTTTCCGCCCGCATTCAGCGCAGCGTCCAGTCCATCCAAGTCATGCGCTGCCGTCTTCGTTCCAAATAATTTTCAATTTTCAAAATCCAAGGAGGTAACAATTATGTTAGGTGGTTTTGGTTTAATTCTCGGTATCGCTGGTCTGTTCGCTTCTGCCGCTGCATCCGGATATACATCCAATGATATTAAAGATTTTAATGCCCTCGGTGTCTATCAGCGCTCCATCTCGGAACCCACCCCGGAAGAGAAAGCTATCTATGAAAAGTGGCGCGGACATCGTTTTAATAACCGTAAAGAGACATTCTACACTCTTATGCAGGAACACAATGTTGATTACGCTGACGGCCATCGTATCTGGTGGCAGCACGTTTTCGAGGATGAAAAGGTAGAAGTCAACCCCAACTATCTTGACCGTATCAGCGGCGTGCATGATCGCGCTCTGACCTATAAGGCAGAACAAATCGGCAAAAAGCGCCGCGGCTGGTAAGGCAGGTGAATCATTATGCTCATCAAATTTCTTCTCCTCCTCCTTATGATTTTCTCCCACCTCATTGCCGATTACAATCTCCAGGGTATCCTCGCCGATTTCAAGCAGCGCTTATGGTGGGACCTCAAATACTCCAAGGCATTCGTTCAGGAACACTATCCTGTTGATTACATTACCGCCCTCATCGAACATTCCTTCATGTGGTCAACCTGCATTACGATCCCGCTTCTGGTTTATTCTCTGTTCTTCCCCTATAATCCCCATGCAATCGCCTATTCCTGTTCCGCCATTCTTATCAATACCGGTTTTCATGCTATTATCGACCACCAAAAAGCAAACGAAGGTTCTATCTCTCTTACCACCGACCAGCTCCTTCATACCGGTCAAATCTTTCTTACCTGGCTGTTCTTCGTTCTGTCCTATTAAAAAAAATAAAAACCAGGGTCGCAAAACCCTGGCGTACATCCTCCCATTCAAAGGAGCCTTATCATGAATTCTATCCCTCAGTCCTCCCAACAGCTTGTTGAGCTGCTCAAATCCAAATCTCTTCACATCTCTGCTGCCGAAAGCTGCACCGCCGGCCTCTTCTCTTCCTCTCTCGCCAGCATCCCCGGCGCATCCAGTGTTATGGAGTACGGTTTTGTCACTTACTCTGCCGCTGCCAAAACGAACCTTGTCTCTGTCAAACCGGATACCATCAAGAATTATACTGTTTATTCCGGTCCTGTCGCCGCCCAAATGGCAATCGGCGCAGCTCAAAAATCCGGCGCAGAGCTTGGCGTTGGTATCACCGGCATTGCAGGTCCTCATGCAGAATCTCAGCCTGCCGGCACTGTCTATATCGCCGTGGCCAATTCAGAGATCCAAAATGTTTTCGTTCGCCGCTATCTTTTTCAAGATCACGACCGTAACATCATCCGCCAAAAAGCCGTCCTTGCTGCTATGGATCTTGTCACTGCCGTCGCCACTTCTGCCGGCCGCCAGCCCCACTTTGCCTGGTCCTGCAGCCCCGCCATTATCCATACCGTAACCGAATCCATAACCCACTCATTCTAACTACTATATAATAAGGTAGGTAATTGCTATGAATAAAGAACGCCGCTCCAGAATTCGCGGTCTTATCAAGGCTTTCGAGGATCTCTCCTCCACCATCCAGAACGATCTTTTCTCTCAGGTTCAGGACCTGCACGATCTTGAGGAAGAAGCCTTCGGTAATATGCCGGAGTCTATGCAGGATTCCGACCGCGGCACCGCCATGCAAGATGCCATGGATGAACTTCAGTCCGCTGTTGATCTCTGTTCCGAAGCCTCCGATGCCATTGATTCCATCGTGGATTCTTTGCAGGCCGCTACAGAATGATTTTCCCTCCCCATCAGGTAGTCTACCGTGCAGTGCATCTCGTCCGCCAACACACCCAGCGCCCAAAACCCTGGGTAGTTGATTCCGTTCTCCCACCCCATCACAGTGTGGGTTCCGCATCGCAGCCGCTCTGCCAGTTCCCGTTGGCTCATCCCGTTTGCCTTGCGCCACTCTCGTATAATTTGCCCAATCTCCATATTTTCGTGTCCTCTTTTCAATGTTAGTACAGGTTTCAGTTCTAGTATTTTGAATTCCTTTGTGCTATACTCGCATTATACAACAAATGGTTGTCAATTACAACTATTGGGATTAAATTCCCACCATTTTCCAGTCCATCTTTTCGGACGTCAACTAATAAGGAGGAGCCATGAATACACAAACTATCACCCTTGCCCAGCTTGCCACCGCCTGCCGGAACGCAGCCTACATCAATGTCCACCTCTACACCCCGGCTATGTCCTCCCTTTCCACCTTCAAGCCGGATCAAATCCGCTTCATGTCCGCCTCCACCGGCGTCCCGCTGCTTCGCTTCCAAAGCAAAACCAGCACCATCGTCCTGCAGGCTCTCAACATTCAGGCCGCCGTCACCCCCAGCACCCCCGGCAATGAAATCCCTTTTGGCCGTTATACCTACTCCTACACCACCTATGATTTCGCTCTGGACGGTGTAAATTATTCCGTAAATATTTTTCAAAAAACTTGAAATTTACTGTTGACTTCTTGTATTTAGTATGGTATTATAATCTCACAAGGTAAGCAAAAACAAGTAAAGGAGGTTTCCCGCTATGTTCAAACCCAGTACCTCGGTTCCCAAATTTGGCGAAATCCGGCTGGGCTGCACCCCGCAAGACCACGCCCTGCTTGGTACGCACAAGTACGTTGGCATTCATCCCTATCTGGTCGTCAGCAATGATGTTTATAACAAATTCAGCGGCCAATGCGATGTTATTCCCTTCACCACCAAGCGCTTTGCAAGTGCCAGTCCAACGCATGTTGATTACCCAGCCGGTTCCATCCGCGGCCTTACGCGGGATTCTACCCTCGTGGTCGAAGCGCGGGATACTCTCCTGAACTCTCAGCTTGGTGAACCGATTGCCCGCTTCTCAGATGAAAACTGGCAGCAGGCCAAAAAAGCTTTCCTCACTCAAAATCCATTCCTTACTCACTGGGTCATCCCGGAACCGCGCCCAACGCCGGTTGCATAGTTTCCCCTTTACATTTCCTGTCTACATACGTTATACTATAAATAACTATCTGAAAGGCAGGATTTGTATGGGCAAAACTATCATCGAACGGTACAACAATGATTCCGCTCGTATCGCTCGTTACCAGCAGCTTATTTCTGATTTCACCAATGCCTATTCTGCGGTTAATCAGGGCAAAGCTCTTCCGCAGTATATCCAAAAAATCATTCCCCAAATGTCCTACACGGTCGAAACTTATGAGCACAATTACGGTGTTCGGTTCGAATCCTTTTCCTATCAGGAATACGCCGCATTTTACGAGAAAGCGATCATCGGCAGCTCGTCAAGTGTGGTCATCAATCGCAATAAGCTAACCCTTCTCTCCTGCTACCTGGATTATCTGGTTCTTCAAAACATTCTCACCACAGCTCAAGTAACCAACCATCCGTTTCATCAGCTCTTCAAGGATTCCCCGTCCGACAGCAGGAATGGTTCCCAAAAGCCATCCATGACTACAGTTGCCAACCCAGGCAAGCCCACTCTGCAGCAGTCCCTTGATGTTTACTCCCAGCAAATGCTTTTCTCTGAAGAAGAATTTGAATCTCTGATGGACGCCATCTTCCATAACCGGGATCAGGACTATATGCCACGCGCAGTTTATACTCTTGCCTGGTGCGGCGTAAAGGTCAAAGATATCGCGCTTATCAAAAAAGCGGATGTCGATCTCACCAGAAGGGTTATCTACGCTACAGAACAAAACCATCTCACCCGTAATATCGTCATCCCCTCCTCTTTTTGCCTTATTAACCTCGAAAATGCTATGACCGCTGCATCAATCCTGGTCTCTTATCGTGACGGCATACGCGAAGCTCCTTTTTTTGGCCGTGATGGCTATGTAATTCGTGGGCTAAAAGGGGCCAATAAGGCTGAAAAGCCGGACCCGGATGCCAATGGTTACTATATTGTCAACAACATTAACCGTATCTACTCTCTGCGCCGGGAAAAGCTTCCCGAAAACAACCCCTTCAAAAACAAAAAAGTTCTTGTCAGCTCCTGTTATAAATCCGGCCAATTCCTACGCCTTTTCAAAACAGAGCAGCCGATAGAAAAACTCTGGGGTGTCTACAGCAATGATTTCGTTTATTCTTACAGAAAGTGGCTGTCCTATAAACAGCTCAACTTAAAATAATGCTCTTTTCCCATCGTGGGGCATCTTCGTCCCACATTTTTTCACCATCATTAAATACAAGTTTTCATAAACGATACTTTTAGGAGGTTTTTCCCATGACTACCGAAACTATGACCATCCACCGCGCTCTGGTAGAACTCAAAACCATTGATTCCCGCATCATCAAAAAGATCGATTCCGCCAAGTTCTGTGTCGCCGCCAAAGCCAAAGCTACCAAGCTCGGCGCAATCACGGTGGATGAATTCAAAACATCCGCTCAGGCCAGTTATGATTCCGCTATGGATCTCATCAATCGCCGCAACGCCATCAAGGCCGCTGTCTCCAAGTCCAACGCGGTCACAGAAATTTCAGTCAACAATAAAACTTATACCGTGGCCGAAGCCATCTCTCTCAAGCAGCACGGCATGGAATACCTGGACTACCTGCGCAGTCATATTCAGGCCCAGTATTCAAACGAAACATCTCAGATCACTTCCGCCAATCTCCGTGTGGAAGCCAAGGCCGATGATATGGTCAAATCGATCTGCGGCGGCGATTCCAAAACCAAGGATGCCGATCCTGAAACTGTCGCCAAGATCCGCAACACCTATCTTGAACAGAACTCCATGGAGCTGGTCGATGGCCTCACCAAAGGCTGTACTCAAATCATTGAGGACCTGCAGACCCAGATCGATTCCTTCAACAACGAAATTGATTCTGCCCTCTCTGTTTCCAACGCCGTTACCCAGATCACATTCAGCTACTAAGCTGTTTTGATACCATTTGCCTGTGTACCGAAAGCGTCAAACCACAAGCCGCTTTGTCCGCTGTGGAATAATGACAAAGTTAAAACTATAAACACCTGTTCCACGATCATTAGAATTATGATAAAAATATTGGTTCATTCCTCGCGGCTGCATTTTTTTTGTATGCCCAGCCCGTTAGAATGAATGTTCTGCCCGGAAAGTTTAATGCTTAACGCTTAAACCTCAACGCTCAAATTTCAAACCTTATTTTTTCATCAAAGTTTATTCCTCAACCCCCAAGGCTCAAGGCTCTATTAAATCCTTGGCGCAAGGTCATGTGCATGGCTGTGTCGGCACCTCGCTGTCCTCAAGGCTGGTACATGGGCAACGTGCGAAGGCGGTAGCACGTTAAAACAATCCGCCCTGGTATGATTCCCGGCAGGTCGGCTGCTTCACCGGTTCAATCCCGGCAGGAATCTCAGCATCCGCAACTTAAAGCGGTCAAGCGCCTGACTTGTAATCGAAAGATTGTTGGTTCAATCCCAACCGGGCGCTAATCTGGGGTGTTCGTATAACGGTTCGTACTCCTGCCTTCCAAGCAGGCAGCGCCGGTTCAACTCCGGTACACCTCTCCATAACAGAATAACTTCATTTTTGGTTTCACACCGTCAAGTCCCGTCACACCGGCACGGCCAACCTGCGGCCGCACCGGGTAGCAAACGGCTCCACACCTCGGTCATATCCAGTGGTCAGCGGCTTTTTCGGGGTTCTTGTTTCCATTCAGTTCAAACAGTTTGATGAGCTGTCTGCGGCTAAAAATGTTCTGCTCGTATTTCCAAATGAACTGCGAAAAGCTTACGCCCTCTTTGTTATCAAACGCAAGCCACTTGTCGTAAATGGCGTTGTTACAATTTTCCTGTAACCGCGTATATCCAGGTGTTTGAATTTGTATCTATGTCCCCGTCACCAGTACAAATATATGTACCATATTTCGGGGTGTCGTCTCCATCATGAATTTATTCTGTTATTATGCCAGGTTAGCTCAATGGCAGAGCAGCCGTTTTGTAAGCGGCAGGTTGTGGGTCTGACTCCCCCACCTGGCTCCACCGTTCCGGTTCACACCGGGGCGTCATGGCTCCCAGCGCCGGTCAAGTCTGGGGTACGCGGAGGGCCATCTCTCCGTCAAATCAGTGGGTGAAATAAACTCGCTGGACGCTTTATTCTGGTCTAACCCCCAGATGCTAAAGCAATGGCAGAGCAGCGGCACACTGCCTCAAAACTATTCCGTTTGCACCTTCGGGCAGGTAACAGTCCACCTTGCCGGGTTCAAAGCCGTCTTTACGGCAGTCTTAACACGCAGCACCCGGCATGAAACCGATCGGCGGAACTTCCAGTTGGCTTCCAAACACCTTTCCAACTGGTGGCAAGATGGGAAAGTCCTCCGGGCTGCGGCGAGTGGTAAGCAGCGGTAAGTACCTATCGACATATGGTGAGACGGCTAAGCACGTCACTGGTACCTCAAGGGTGGGATGCCCTTTCACACGGAGCAATACTCAAGCTGGTATAAGAGGCGTCCCTGCTAAGGACGTAGGGTGGTTTATCCCGCCGCGTGGGTTCGAATCCCACTTGCTCCGCCAGTGGCCGGGTCGCTCCCGGATGATCTGAGAGGGTAGGGGTATCCCTCAGTCAGAAATGAAAATGCTTAGTGGCACACCAGTCCACTGGGAATCCCCACAGTATGCTCCCATATCTCAATGGTAGAGAAGCGGCCTTATAGCCCGCCTAGCACCAGATTAGTGCGCAATCCCTGTTCAAGTCAGGGTGGGAGTACCAGCCTTACGGACTTGTCGTAAGGGACCAAAACCGTTTGATGGTTTATCGGTTAATTTATAAAAAAAACCACCGTTCGGTATGGCAGCACCAATCAAGAACCAAACCTGCCACCCAATCATCCCGCTGGTCAACCGTGCTCCAGCACCGCACTCCGGTCATATCCGAGCGCTTATCCAAGTCGGCTGGGTTCATTGATTCTAGCCAATCAATTCAACCGCAGTGGGATGATTTTTTCTTTGGTGTATCGCCCTTCACGGCGTTTCATATTCCCGGCAAAGTCCCTGGTACCTACAGGCACCGCCTTTACGGCCTGCCCCGCATACCGCTTCCCGGTCATACCCGGAAGATTGAATTTCCTAAGGTGATGTCAATCTACAAGTTCTCGCTATGCCGGCTCGAACTTGTCGTTTGCCGGGATTTTATTTTTTTGATTCTATTCAGGATGTGCTCTCTCTTGCTCTATACTCAGCAGCAGTTTGCCTCTCTTTCTACTGATTTTATCAGGCAAACGTGCCAAGCGCACACTTCTGGTTATATCCAGAAGCAAGAAATTGTTCCAGAAAATGACTCATCATGATCATACTTAGCTGGCTGGGTACCTTTTTGATACTAATTTGATTTTATATATAAAGGATGTGAACACGAATGCCAGACCACGCACCAGCAATTTCAACGGGCGAATATCATACCGCTGAACGTAACCTCCCGTACTGTCCTGGTCCGGGTTATAGAGAAGCTTGGAGCGAAGCTTGGGATGAAATTGCTCGCCAAATTGACGCTATAAACCGGTCTAGGGATGTCAACCCGGTTGCTCTAAATGCTTATACATATTTGTTAAACGGCGCTTCCAATGATACTCCTTATATTTTCCGTTTAAGGAGAGCTGTCAAAATGAAATCCCGTTCCACTCCTGCCAACCTTTATACCACCCGCCGCATCGGTCTTCAGCACTGGCAAGACCCTGAATCCAAAACCCTTTTCTCTCAGGGTAAATATCCTACCAAACTAACCTATCGGGATCTTCCCGGCTGCTTTCTTTCCGGCACTTACTATGGCGCTAGGGGTTATCTCCGTACTAATTCCATTAAAGGTCTTTGGTACCGCCCCTGTTATCACACCAATCACATGTTTAAGGACGATTTCCTTTATATCTCTTATCAGCACCCCATTTCATCTTGTCCTTTATTAGATATTTACCTCTCCTCCCCTGATTCCAAGCTTTATGATGAATTTATTTTCGGCGGTATCATCCCACGTTTCCTCCGCTTTGTAGAGCAGTATTCTTTGTATGATTGCACTTCCATCTGGTCGCAGATCGAAGAAAAACGCGCCTGGCTCAAAGCCAACTATCCTACAGATTATCGGCATGAAGTTTTAATCCCCGATACCGATACGTTTTCCGGCCACTACCACAAAATTAAAATTCCCTGAATCCTCATTCACTGAATTCTTATTCAGCAAAAAGCCATAAAGCATCGCAGCGCATTTTCTGCGGGGCTTTCTATTTTTTACTCTTTTTCAAAGGGGGTGTTTCCATTCCAGCCGCATTTGTCCTTCTCATAATCCTCGCAGCCATCCTTTTTTGGGCTTGGCTTTCCCCGCACTATGATGAATTTGGTTCCAAAATTCTTAATTTCTTCCGTCAATTCACAAACAAAAAATAAGGAGTTTTTTCAATGAACAAAACCGTTGGCGCAGTTATCTCTGCCCTTGTCATCATCTTCTGTATCGTTATTGCTCTGTTTTGTACTGTCCGTATTCCTGCTGGTTATGTCGGCGTCATTTACAACATGAACGGCGGTGTGGCGGAAACCACCCTTACTCAGGGCTTCCATCTTGTCAAACCCACCCAAAAAGTTACTACCTACACCATCGGCATCGAACAGTCTTACCTCACCTCCGGTTCGGACGGTGATTCCAAAGGCGATGAATCCTTCGAAGTCCCGTCCAATGATGGCAAAGGTCTCACGGTCGATTTAACTTTTACCTACCGTTTTGATCCCGATCATGTCGCTGATACCTTCACTCGTTTCAAGGGCCAGTCCGGTAAAGACGTCAAAGAAGTTTTTATCAAGCCCAACATCATGTCCTGGACCAAAGAGGTCACGGCCAAGTATTCCGTCATTGATCTGCTTGGCGACCAGCGTGCTTCCCTCAACTCGGAACTTACCGCCTACCTCAAGGATAAGTTCGAGCCTTACGGCATTATCATTGAATCCGTTTCTCTGATCAATATCGACCCCGATGACGAAACCCGTGCTGCTGTCCAGAAAAAGGTCAACGCTCAGCAGGATCTGGAGCTGGCAAAGATCGAGCAGCAGACCGCCAACGTCAATGCCGAAAAAGAAAAAGAAGTCGCTATCACGAAAGCCAACCAGGAAAAAGAAACCGCTCAGATCAACGCCGAAGCCAAACTGATCGAAGCCCAGGCTCAGGCCGATGCCAACCGTCTGATCTCCCAGTCCCTCACCCCGGAACTGATTGAGCAGCAGAAATATGAAAAGTGGAATGGCCAGCTCCCCACTGTCCAGGCCGGTTCCGATGCTCCCATTATTGTCGATACCACCAACTAAATCATGTTCCGCATTTGGAGGTGTTCTTATGGTCATTCTTAATTCCGGCACCTTATTGCTTCTTGTTCTGCTTGCTTTTGCTGCCGGCTTCCTTGTTGATGCTGCCATCGGTGTCCGCGCTCATCTTCATGATAAGGAGGACTAGATCATGAACACTTCCAAACCTAACCCGCACACCATCACCCCCACCACCGTTATGGAATCTGATTTCGATAAACCCACACCTCATCGCAAACCCGGTAAATCTACCGGTCGTCCCCGCTCCCGGCATAAGCACATGTATACCCTCGGCTGGGCCTCTTATGATTTCGTTTCTCATCTTACCGGCAAAACATTCACACGCTATCTGCCCGTCAATTATTGTACCATTTGTGGCCGTCTCGGTGGCGTGTCAGTTCCCCAATTTACCGGTAAAGAACCCAAAGTCCCTCCCATTGGCTCCAAGGTGTTTGTTGTGCCGTCTTTCAGCACCAACGCTTTAGATCTTAATAATTTTATCATTTTCAAAGGAGAATGAATTATGAAACCTAAGTTCCGTCTTGGTGATTGTGTCACCGTCATCAAACCTTATGTTGCCCCCATCCCCGATTATGTCAAGGATAGCGAAATTTTCAACGATCTGTACAAGGCTTTTGGCTTGGATAAAGATATCCGTGGTGTCAAGCCCGGCGATACCTATACCATCATTGAAGCCGAATCCAAACCTCGCACCCGTTCCGACGGCAAAACTGTTTATGCCTATTCTTACCAGGGCAAAAGCGGCAAGCGTTCCAATTTTGTCTTGTGGGAAGATGAAATCAAACTGGTCGAAGCCACCAAGCCCGCCCCGGAAGATGATAACGAAGAGCCGGATACCGTCACCATCGAGATCGAAGTCTCCCTGGACGATAAGGCCGAAGCTCACCGCATTGCTCACAAAGCTGTCGAGCTGGCTTTCAAGTCCTATGCCGCTATCACCAAGGCCACCAATGATCCCGCCTCCATCACCTGGACTGATGATGAAATCGCAGCAGCCCGCAAAAAGGTTGTTGAACTGTCCTCCCGCGTCACGGAACAGGGCGGCGATATGGTCTTCCAGCGTATCGGCAATACCGTATACTGTAATGTTTACACATCCAGTTTTGACAATGGATACGCTTCCAAAGGTTCCGCCAGGCCCTTCGATCACGACCCCTTCAATGAATGGATCGGCAAGTGTGTCGCCGCCTGCAAAGCCATGGGTGAACCCATCCCCGGCTTCATCACCCACAAAAACACCAAACGGGATGCTGCGTGATGGGCACAACACACGAATTTCCCGCCCGTATCCGCAGCTTTGCCGAGTGCCAGCGTCTTAACCAGGTCTCCAAAGAATGCGGCCAGGTCGTTGTCGTCGACCGCAACGGCAACCAGGCCAACGCCCAAAGCCTGCTCTCCCTTATGAGCCTGGATTATTCCGCATCGGTTCGCATTGTGGCCTCCACAGCGGAAGAACTCTTCGCCCTGCATACCGTCCTTCTCACCTTGAAATGATTTGTCAGGAGGTGTCCGTCACGTTCATCCTACCGCGCTCCCCGCCCCCGTTTTTTCGTCAACCACCGCAATCATTTTTTCACTTATCTTAACGGGGGTGTTCTTACATGTTTATCTGCAATGTCTGCAAAAAGATTTTTCCTGATTTCAAAAGTTACGGTATGCGCATGAACTACCGCTTCGGCTATGGCTCCGAAAATGACGGCGATATCTTTGACCTCACCGTCTGCGATTCCTGTGCCGATACGGTTGCCAACGCCATTGAATCCGTCTGTGCCATTAGCCCCCATCTCACCGTCGATGATACCTTCTTCCCCTGTGATGAAGCATGTTCCGGCGATTGCTCTAACTGCTCCGGTGATTGTGCCGCCTCCCAGGACGATGAATCCTATGACTTCGAGGATGACGAGAGCGATGAGAAAGACGACGATGACGATTCCGACCTTGATTTTGACGGCTGATTAACCCCGCCTTTTTATTTTTTCTTTTCTAATTACAAGTTTTCGTAAATATGCCACATTAAGGAGTCCTCTATGCCTAAAAAAAACAACACCATCACCTTCAATTTTGTTGGTGATTTTACTCCTTCCACCAAAAATGATCTGCTTACCTCCACCCCGGCTACTTACGGCGGCATGTCTGATACCCGCCTCCAGCTCAGCTTTGGTGTCAAGGTCGGCAGCAGCGTTCAGTTCGTCTCCCTGCTGGATACTTCTCGTTCCGGCGATGTCATCAAAACTTACGACCGGGATAATAACCCCATTGATATCCGCTGGTCTGACCGCCTTGATTCCGATGTTATTTCCAAGGTTGCCCCCTACCGCACCTACCGCACCAACATTGGCTCGGATGAAACCAAAACCTTCATCACCGGCTATGACCTGGCCGAGTACCTGTCTGAAGCTCTCAAGAACTACACCGGCCGCATCACCGTCAATGGCCGCATGGTCCTCCGTTACGATTCCAAAGGCATCCTGCGCCGCAACTTCAACATTGATTCCGTTTGGAAACCCCTGCTCGATAAAGACGGCGAACCGGTCGAAAAGCCCAAGCTGGCCATCATGGTTCCCTTCATCTTCAACAAGGATTGTATCGACAAAGCCGACCTCAAGGAAACCGGCAAGATTTACGTCAACGGCTATGTTGAATCCTACATCAATAAGGACGAAGGCGATAAATACCTGCCCCTCCAGATGATCTTCAATACTGCCGTCTACAACATGGATGACCCCGGTGAAAAGTCCACCTATGAGTACCGCATGGGCGAGCTGGATACCAAAGCCAAAACGATGTTCTGCATGATGTGGGAAGGCCGTGTTGTCAACGGTGCTGAAGAAAAGCCGTTCGATGAATCCTGCCTCACTCCCTTCCAGCTGCGTTCCATCAAGGCCGGTAATGCCACCCTCAATGATTTCCGTCCCCGCGGCTCCATCTACGGCAACCGTGTTCAGGAACTCCGCCTCATGCGCCCCATGCCCCGCAATGATTTCAAGGATGGCCCGATCGACCTCGGCCTCAAGAATTCCGAGTTTGTTGACCTGATCTACACCCCCACGAAGGATGAATCGGTTGCCGATATGGAAAAGTCCGCCAAAAAAGAGCCTGAAACCCCGCCCTTCACTGCCCCCACCTCGCGGGATGAAGACGAGCTGTTTTAATTGACCACCAACACAAAAGGAGCGTGAACCTATGGCATTCAAAATGAATCAGATCCGCTGCGATCTTGCCAGCTACCCCTATTACATGCTGCTGTCCCCGCGTAAATTCGGCAAAACAACCTGGTGGCGCAACCTCGTTGTCGCCGCCTGGGGCAATGCCTCCAAGGGTCTGCTCATCTCCTGCGGCACCGAGTCCGGCTTCCACCACCTCGACAACCTTCAGGTCGAAGAAGCTCTCACCTGGGACGATGATTACGATGAAGAAACCGGCCACCGCGGCCTTGTCCAGATCGTCGATGATCTGATCGAAAACAATGCTGACTACGGCATCAAGGGTGTCTGCTTTGATACTTTTGATACCCTCTTTGATATCGCCACCGATGAAGTCATGCGGGAATCCCGTCGTGAAACCGGCAAGTCCTGCAAATCCATCAATGATGCCTTCGGCGGTTACAACCGCGGCTCTGACCGCCTGATTAAAATCATCAACGATCAGCTCTCCCGCATTCGCAACGCCGGCATCGCCGTCTTCATCCTGTCTCATACCAAGTTTAAGGAGCGCACGGACCCCCTCACCGGCGAAAAGTATGAGCAGCTCACAAACCTTATGCAGGACCGTACATACAGTGCCATTGCTGATAACGCCCAGATGGTCATGGTTGGCACCATCGAGCGCGATATCGCATCCGGCAAAATCGAAAACGAAAAGCGCGTCATCCATCTGCGCGGCACCTCCACCATTGATGCCGGTTCCCGCTTCAATGACCTGCCCGAAACGATCACCCTTGATCCGCAGGATTTCCTCGCCGCCTTCAAACAGGGTGTCGCCGGTGCTCACACGGTTGCTCCGGTTACGGATAAGCAGATCGATGCTGCCGCCAAGGCCGAGCAGAAAGCCGCTGCCAAACAGGCAGCCGTAGCCCGCAAAAAAGAGGAAGCCGAAAAGCAGGCCGAACAGGACGAATCTCACCGTGATGAATATTACAACACCATCGTCAATGGCTTCTCCAACGCCTCGGATGAAATCAAGGCCAAAGCCAAGGAACTGTTGGCCGCCACCGGTGAACCCAAGTTCTCCTCCCCCAACATCCCGGCTGCAACCCTGCGCCAGATCGCTGACCTCTTCGCAGCGTAAAGGTGGTGTCAAATATGGCAGCACCCAAAGTCCGTAAAGGCCGCCGCGTCATCTGTCACGCCACCGGCATCTATGGCAATTCGCTGGACTATTTCAAGGCCCCGGATGGTTTTTATTACCAAACCAAAGAGCTGTATGAGCAAAAAAAGCAGGAATCTGATTATTACCGTCAGGTCGTTACCCGCATGGCCTCCTATATGGGCTATGAGCCGGGCGATGTTTTCCCAACGGTCATCACCCGCGGCCTCATGCAATTCAAGCATTACGGCTATGCCGCTGTCCTTGCCACCATGGAGGAATGCCAGTCCAAAATTGAATACGCTCTGGCTTCCCGCTCTTTCGGTTCGGACTATCAAAAAGCATCCTACCTCATGGCCATCCTTACCAATAATATCAACGATGTTGCCCGCCGCCTCAAATCTCAGCAGGAATTTGAATCCCGTCAGGCTGCACCCCAACAGGCTCCGCCCCCGCAGGATTTCACTTCCGCTGCTCAGCCAAAAGATATCACAGATTTTTTGGAAGGCGGTGACTAAATATCGAACTCCAAACCTGTCTTGATAAAATCAATACCTCCCGCGCTCAAGACGAAGCCTCTTTTGTCTTCTGCCTCTGGAAAGAACCAGTTTTGTTTGGCGAGTACGATCAGGTCAACTTCGGCAATGATTTAACCATCAAAACCAAAGATGCCCTCTTCTACTACCAGCTTGGCCGCGGCATGTATGATTCCGGCTTCCGCAATTTCGATAGCATTTCGGTCGATACTTACCTTTCGGATAAAGCCGATACCCGCAAAGTCTTCTCGGCCTACGGCGGCTACCCGGAAGTCGAAAAGCTCAAATCCCTCGTGGATGTTGATAACGTCGAAGCCTACTTTGACCGCATCTCCAAGCTCAACACTCTCTCCGATCTCTGCGAGCAGTTTTTCAAAACTTTCCAGGATACTTCCCGCTTTGATTCCATGTCCAACTCCCAAGTCTACGATTTTTTCGACTATCAGCTCAACACCATTAGCATGAACTCCACCCGCGATATGAAAGTCGAATCCGTCGCCTTTGATGAATCGTATATCACAGAGCTGGATAAGGGCGAAACGGTCGGTCTGAATTACGGTAAAAACTGCCCTCGCCTCAACTGGGCCACTCTCGGCCTCCCCCTTGGTGATCTTTACATGCTGGGCGGCTTCTCCGGCACCGGCAAAACCTCTTTCGTATTTGAAAATATGATCCTGCCTTTAACCGAATCCAGTGTCAAGTGCTGCATCATTTCAAACGAAATGCAGGTCCGTGCCTACAAACAGCTGCTCACCATCCATATCCTCACCAATGATCTCGGCTACTGGAAAATGACTCGCAAGCATCTCAAGGTCGGCAAGTTCACGGATGAACAAAAAGAAATGCTACTTAAAGCGGCAGCCATCAGCCAAAAGAAATACTCTTCCATCCGCTTTATCAAAATGTTCGATAACGATACCTCCCGCGTCATCAAGTCGGTTCGCAAATATTCCAAACTCGGCTACCAGATGTTCCTGTGGGACACCATGAAGTCGGACGACGATGGCGGCAATATGGAAATGTATCGCCAGCTCTTGCAGTCCTCGCGCAAAATTTTCCAGTGTGCCAGCCGGGAAAACGTCTCCATCGTCTGTACCTATCAGCTGGCCCTTTACATGAAAAACCAGCGCTTTCTCGATGCTTCCACCCTTTCCAACGGCAAGCAAATCAAAGAGGTCTTTTCCGAAATGATTTATATCCGGGAACTCTGGCAGGATGAATACACCGGCGAAAAATGTGATTGTCACGCATACACCCGCACTCGCAAACCGGATGGCACCTGGGAAAAATTCACCACCCCCATCACGCTGGATAAAACCAAAAAGTACATCGTTGCCTTTCTCGATAAAACCCGTAACGATGAAGACGGTCAGCAATTTTTGTATGAAGCAAACCTCAGCTGGAACAACTGGAAAGAGGTCGGCTATTGTACCATCCGCAATGACCATGTAGCCATCGGCCGTTAAAGGGGGTGCGCCCATGAACGCGGCACTCCTCTCCCAGCGCCTGATCGGCCACTCGGATGATATCTACACCATCCTCGAAACCCTCGGCTATGAGAACATTACGTTTAATTCAGCCAAAGCCCAGTTCCGCTTTTCACGGGCGGACGGCACCAACCCTACCAGCATTGTTCTGGATGTTGATTCTTTACGGTTTTATTGCTTTTCCACCAACGGCAAAGGCAATCTTTTCACCCTCATCATGTCGCGCCTGAACTGCACCTTCCCGGATAGCTTAACCTTTGTCACCACCGTTCTGGATCTCGACCAGAATGATTTCTCGGCCAAAGTTCACTATCCCTTCGGCGGCTTCTACCGCAAGCTCCTCCCTGATCAACCGGAGGATTTTTCCGTACCTCCCATCCCAGAGGAAACTTTGCAGCCATACCTGGGCAAATACAACCAAATGTTCTTCCGCGATGGCATTGATTACTTAACCCAGCAAAAATTTCAGGTTGGTTATGATTTTCTTTCCAACCGCATCACCATCCCGGAGCGTAATTTTGATGGCCAGCTCTGCGGTATTATGGGTCGCTCCAATGACCCCAACTGCCCCCATCAGGATCGCTGGTATCCCATCGTCAGTTGCCCGCGCAGCAAAACCCTGTTCGCCCTGCAGCAAAACTACCAGCGCATCATCGAAACCCAGAATGTGATTCTTTTTGAATCGGAAAAAGCCCCCATGCAGTGTGCATCATTCGGTGCCCATATCTCGCTCGGTCTCTGCGGCTGCCATGTCTCTCAGGCCCAGCGCAGCATGATCTTTTCTCTTCGCCCCAAAACCATTGTTCTCGCTCTCGATGAAGGATTAGAAGAAGACGCTATCCGGGAAGAAGCCGCCAAGCTTGTCCAAAATAATTTAATCCTAACTACCAGGGTCGGCTATGTCTGGGACCCCGACCACGATATTATCCCCGCAGGCAGCAAACAAAATCCCGCTGACCTTGGCCGCGATGCCTATGTTGCCTGCCTGCAAACGAAAGTGAGGTGGTTATAATCGAACGCGCTAAAGACCCCCGCCTGCAAGAACTTTTCGATGCCGACGTAAATGTATACAGCTTTTCAAAATTAGGCACCATTGAGCAGTGCCAACTCCAGGCGTGGTACTCCTACATCAAACATGAAAAAGGAATCGACGGTATTTATTCACGGTTAGGTGGTTCTATGCACGATGTTTTGGAACAGTTGATTCACCAGCAAGCAACCTGTGATGACCTTCTTCCTGCCCTACATAATGCCCTGGATGAATGTGAAACCCTCGGCCTTACCTTTCCTAAGGATTTTCGCGGCAATGACTCCATCAAAGAAAAATGGATTAAGGATATGACCCACTTCTGCCAGAACTTTTACCCGCCCAGAGGCGAGTTCAAAACAGAACAGCTACTTGTCTACCGCGTCAGTCCTACCCGCGCCATTCAAGGTTATATTGACCTAATGAAATTGGAACCCGATGGCTCTGTGTCGGTTTACGACTGGAAAACGAGCACACGATTCGCCCCATCTACCCTATTGGAGCATGGCCGCCAGCTCGTGATCTACGCTATGGCATTGGAACAGGCCGGTTATACAGTCAAAAATCTCGCCTGGATCATGCTCAAGTATGTCGAAATCCGTTACACCTGGTACGCCACATCCCGTTCGCGCAACAAAACCCAGTGTATCCGCATCGTCAACCGCTCCAAAATTTACGATACCATCGCCCCCGCGGTCGAATCCGCCTGCCGCGATGCCGGTATGGATGAAGCCGAGATTGAATTTGCCATGCTGGATTTCAAAGAGACGAATCTTCTCGGCCCCAGGTTCCCCATGTCGGTCGCCCAGCAGTTCATCATCAAACCTTTTGTAGAGCCTTACCCCTATACCCCGGAACTTAAACAGGAAGCTCTTACTTATATCAACAAGGTCGCCGATGTCTATGAGTCCCTGCCACAGGATGAAACCACTCCCTGGCCTGCCCGTAAGGTCAATAAGGAATGTGCTTTCTTCTGCAATAACCTCTGCAATTACCGCAAAATCTGCCCCGCCATCCGGGATTATAACGCCCAGGCCCTCATCGCAGACCCGCCCAAAACCGAAGCTGATTTGTTCTAAAGGAGCCGCCCATGACCACCCGTTCCCCGCCCTCGCAGGGCTTTTGAAATAAATTACAGGAGGTGAATAAAAATTTCCAGTCCAAATTACCTCTGCTATCACCTTCACGATGATGAAGGCTCTGTTCTTGATTCCTGTACCAAATATCAGGATTACATTAACCTGGCCGTTCAAAGTGGTATGACTGCCCTTGGTTCCTCCAACCACGGTACCCTGTTGAACTGGACAGCTAAAAAGCAGGCAGCAGAAAAAGCCGGCCTCAAGTACATCTTCGGCGTTGAATGTTATCTTACCGACCGCCTTACTCACCAATCTCCCGGAGAAGATAAGCCTCATAAGCTGCGCGATAACTACCACACGGTTCTGATCGCCCGCAACACCAAAGGCGTTATGGAGATCAATAACCTTATCAGTCTTTCCAATCGGGAAGATCATAAATATTACAAACCTCGTGTCACCTTCGATGAATTCTACAACCTGTCTGATAACGTCATCGCCACCTCCGCCTGCCTTGCCAGCCCTCTGCATCACTACACTGCGGACGTTGAAGATTTTGACCCCGCCCGTTATGAGCAGCTAATTCAACGCTACGACTTTCTGGAGATTCAATACCATAACTGCAAAGAACAGATCGAATTCAACCAGTACCTCTATGAGCTGTCTCAAAAATATCACAAGCCCCTCATCGCGGCCACCGATACCCACAGCTCCACCACATATAAAGCCGAGTGTCGCAAAGTTCTCATGGAAGGTAAAGGTATTGAGTTTACTGGCGAAGATGAGTTCGACCTCACCTTCAAAACTTACGAGCAGCTGGTTGCGGCCTTTGAGCAGCAGGATTCCTTGCCGCGTGAAGTCTGGATGCAGGCGATTGAAAACACCAACTGTCTGGCTGACTCCACCAAGGGTTTCAAGCTCAATACCAAAGCCCGCTACCCCATTTTGACCGGCTCTGTGGAGTCCGATGCTAAAGCCTACATCGAGCGCACCCACACCATGCTGGAAGATAAGATCCAAAAGGGCATCATTCCCCAAAATGAAGTCGCTGCCTTCCGCAAAGATATCGAGGAAGAGCTGGCTGTTTTCAAAAAGGTAAACATGCTGGGTTTCATGCTGTCGATGTCAGACCTTATGATCTGGGCCAAACATGAAAAGAATATCCCCATTGGTCCCAGCCGTGGTTCTGTGGCTGGTTCCCGTGCGGCTTTTGTTACAGACATCATCGACGTTGACCCCGTTCGCTGGAACCTTGTCTTCTCCCGCTTCTGTAATGAAAACCGTGTCGAAATTGGTGACGTGGACATTGATACTCCTGATGCTTACCGCCCCCTGATTTATGACCACATCTTTGAATCCTTTGGCCAACGCAAATGCGCCTATGTACTGGCTCTCGGTACTGTATCCGACAAAGGTACGATTGATGAAATTGGCCGTGCCCTCGCTAAACGCTGGCAAAAAGCAAATCTCACCGGCTCTAAAGAATCTAACCCATGGTCGCTCGATCGTATCGCTCAAATCAAAGACGAATACGATGCTGATCCCGAAACCTGCAGAACGAATTATCCTGATCTTTTCTATTATTTTGATGGCATCAAGGACACAGTAGTTTCTCTTTCTCATCACCCGGCCGGCGTTATCATCGCTCCCATTGATTTGTATGAACGTTACAGTGTTTTTCGTGATAAAGACGGCCTGCAAGTTCTTGCGCTGGATATGGACGCCTCTCATGCTGTGGGTCTGGCCAAATACGATATCCTCGGTTTGTCAACAATCGCCCAGCTCGATGAAACCTGTAAGCTCGCTCATATCCCCTACCCTCATACCTGGCAGATTAACTTTGATGACCCTGCCGTCTGGGCCGATATGAAAGCCAGTCCCTATGGCCTGTTTCAGTTCGTGGAAGATTTTGCTTTTGAATCTCTGAAAAAATTTGATGTCCACTCCATCAAGGATCTCAGCATTGTAACCGCTGCTATCCGCCCTGGCGGTGCATCGTATCGGGACAAGCTTTTCCGCCATGAACGCGGCCAGAATCCTTCCAAAGAGATTGACGACCTGCTTGAGGACACTCTCGGCTGGTTGATTTTCCAGGAGAGCAGCATTGCTTTCCTGCAGCAAATCTGCGGCATGTCCGGCGGCGATGCTGACTCTGTTCGTCGTGCTATCGGCCACAAGGATGAAAAAGCTATCAAAGAAGCTCTTCCCCATATCCTTGAAGGTTACTGTGCTCACGCTTCCAGTTCTCGCGCTCAGGCAGAGCAAGAAGCCAAAGCATTTCTTCAAATTCTTCAAGACAGTAGCAACTACCAGTTCGGTCAAACATTCAGGCCGCTTTACCTGGCAACAGGTATCGAACAAGCGGGATATATCGGTGAACCCCGTCAGGGCAACACCGAGGGCTGTAATATCTAATGCAGTCTGTAACGCATAGAGGGTGCGCGTCACTATGAAAGCAATAATTCCTCCACGAGCTTCCGCCATCTTACTGAGATGAAAATATATGCTGACCTTGCGCGTTGAGCGTAAGAATCTTGGGATAAAAAGCCCTTGAGATAACACTTTGCTGAATCATGCTACTGGCTACTCTATCCTTACCTATTACTGTGCCTATTATCGCTATTACTACCCCGTTGAATTCGTTACCGCTCTGCTCAACACCGCGGACAACCAAAAGAAAATCCTTGCCGGTACAGCTCTGGCAGCACAGCGCGGCATCAAAATCATGCCCATCCGTTTCCGCCACTCGCTGGACCAATATACCCCGGATGTTGCCAATCGCGCCATCTATAAAGGCATGGCTTCCATCAAATACCTCAACAAGCGCATTGGCCGTGAACTTTATGCTCTGCGGGATAACACTTACGCTGATTTTATCAGCCTCCTGCAAGATATCAAGCATAAAACCTCGGTCAATTCCCGCCAACTTCAAATCCTGATTGAACTTGATTTTTTCCACGAGTTCGGCAATCCCAACCAGCTCAAAGCCCAGGTTGAATTGTTCGATAAGTACAGTGATTCCATTCAGCTCTCCAAAGCAACCGTTGACCCATTCATTGACCATGATGCAATGCTCACCTTATGTGAGAAAGAAACTGAAAAGAAATACATCAACGTGGACTGGCTCGGCATTGTCCGTCACTGCGCCAAAGAAACCTCAGAAATCATCACTCCGGTCAGCGATATTCTTCAGTACGAGATAGATAATCTTGGCTACCTCCAATACCAAAATCCTTCTCTCGCTTCTACCTACCACTACATTCTCTCTATTGACGGCAAATATAAAAACAAGACCATCGCACTGTACCAGCTTGCAACCGGTCAAACCGTTAATTTCAAAATCCGTCCCTCCACCATGGATCAAAACCCCATCGCTCAAGGCGATATCATCAAGGTTCTTGGCACCAAGCAGGAGGGCAAGTGGTCCTGCACCGATGCCGGTTGGGTTCAGTCCACAACGGATTTCAACACCTTCCTTTATAAATACAGCCATGTACGTTAATTTTTTTCTGGTTATGGCGGTTCTCAATACTGCCATCAGTGTTATTGCCACTATTTTCAGTAACGTCACCAAAAGTTCGATACCTGGTGATACGCCCACTTTGATTTCCACGTCTTCTTCCCCTCCACCACGCCGGCGTTTGTCCTCTCCCAGTTTGAACTCATTTATCCCTTCAACCTCATTCTCGCCTGGCCGGTGGGGCGGTTCAAAGCCCTCGACCAATGACAATTGGTTTTTATCTCGTGATGACTGGTACAAACTCTATCTCACAGCCATCGTTTTCAGCTTGTTCTGGTGGTTCAGATCCTAGGGGGTGATATTATCGAACCTGTCTTTGTTAAATCCGCCCTTGAAACTTTTACTATCCTGATTGATACCCGTGAGCACGAAACCTCGGCGCTCACTCAGCGCATTCAGCAAATGGGCTGCCCAGTCGAACGGCAAAAGCTCAATTTTGGCGATTATTCTGCCAAGGTTATCTTGCCCACCGGCGTTCCCTACAGCCTGGAAAACATCGTCGTGATCGAACGGAAGATGTCCAGCGACGAAATTGCAAATTGCTTTACCTCCCAGCGTGCTCGCTTTACCCGTGAATTTGAACGTGCCAAAGCAGCCGGTGCCCGCACCTATCTGCTTGTTGAGCGCACCACCTGGGAAATGCTTTACGCCGGTACATACCGCAGCAAAATGTCCCCTGTCGCCATGGTGGCCAGCCTCACAACCTGGCTTGCCCGCTATGACTGCAAGCTCATTTTCTGTGAACCTCAAACCTCCGGCAAGCTCATCCATGATATCCTCTACCGCGAAATGAAACAGCACCTGGAGGGGGTTCAGCCATGATGCAAGCCGTCCTATTCTACAATTATCCATCCGCCTCTCCCCTGCTCCGTGCCCACCGTAGCTACCAAGTCATCACCCGCCTTCAAATCGGCTGCTTCGTCCTCGCTGCCGGCCGCCTGGTCTTCCTCCCGGCCGCCCTCCAGGGCAAAACCTATCTTCTCGTTAAAGGAGTTGATCCACCGCCCCCATGAATACTACCCGTGAACTCCACCGTAAAGAGCGTGCCAAGGCAGAGCTTGAATCTATCTGCCGCAGTTATGCTTCCAAATGTTCCGCTCTCATCATTACCTATAACATCAATGATCTAACACCCGCCCAGCGTGCAGCGTTCAATGCCCGCCAACCTTTTCACTCTTACCAAAGCAGGTGATCTTATCAAAAACAAAGCAATCGCAAACGCCGTCAACATCAAGCGCAACGGCAAAGCCATCGCCTGGCTCTATCAGAACGCCGGCAATATCCTGGATTACAAAGATGGCGATAAAGTCAAGCTCGATCTCACCGCTATCCAAAACGATCCCGATTGGCCTATCCTTCGCCAGGACTATAAAGACTTCATTCTCTCCAATGCGGATACCATTTTTACTCTGGAATTTGAACCTCGTTTCCGCAAAAACCACACTCTTGCCTGCCTGAAAGAAGATCCCGTCACCCCTAAGCGCCTGTTCTGGATCGGCCATCTTATCAAGCAGCGCGAACCCGAACAGGAGGCTGCCCATGACTGAGCCTATTACCGATGCCATTGGCCGCGAAATCCATGTCGGCGATACCGTTGCCTATGCGCAGACGGATAAAAACAGCGGCATCAACTGGAACACTTATGTTGTGATCGGTTTCACCCCTTGCCGCGTCAAAGTTTCTAACCCTACCTACCGCGGTTATGCCTGGGAGAAAGATTATATTCTTCTCTACCCATCCAACTGCATCATCTTACAGGAGGCCGACCCCGCATGAAAATTATCCCTCAATCCCACGAATGGATCACCCCGCTCAACCGTGATGTTACCATGCAGCGTATCGAGCGCATCGCCCGCACCTGCTATCAAAGCGAGGATGCCATCAAGCCCGGCAGTGATTCCAAAATGGTCGCCATGCTCTGCAAAAATCATCATTACGCCATGATCGAGCATATCAGCCTGACCATTAAATTCATCACCGACCGCGGCGTTGCCAACGAGATCGTTCGTCACCGTATCGGCTCCTACGCTCAGGAATCCACCCGCTACTGCAACTACAACAAAGATAAGTTCGGCAATGAAATCACAGTCATTGACCACGGCTATACCGGCCACACTCGTGAATATTGGGTCAGCGCCTGTAACTATGCCGAAGGTCTGTATCAGGATATGCTGGCCTCTGGTGCCACCCCGCAGGAAGCCCGCGATGTCCTTCCCCTCTGCCTCAAAACCGAGATCGTCTGCACCTGGAACCTGCGCGAATGGCATGAAGTCCTTCGCCTTCGCACCGCCAAGGATGCCCACCCCGCTATCCGCGCCCTCATGATTCCTGTCCTCAAGGAGCTGCAAGCTGTCTACCCTGAAATTTTCAATGATATCGAGGCGTCCGAATGACCCAAGAAGAAATCCGCAAGCTCCTCAAAACCTGCGAGTCACATATCAACCAGGTGGAAAACGATGAAACTGCTCTTCGTGACTTGTCCGAAGTTGTCCATAAAGTTCTCACTGATTTCACCCGCGCTGTAAAGCTTAACGCCTGCGCCGTTGCTGCCTGGGCTTTGCATATTCCCGTCTGGGGGTTCGCCGCATCCAAACTTTGGAACTGGTTTTTAGCCATTGGCCCCATCCCCACCATCGGCGTCTTTCATGCAGCCGGCATCGGCCTGGCTCTTGAATTCATCGCCGATACCACCGGCATCCCCCACAAAATCCCTCTGCGGAATGATGTTCAAAACGTCATTGACGGCAAGTCCAGCTGCTTTGATTCCTGGTCTTTGCCGGATGGTTTGTGTGTTTTCCTCGGCACTCTTGCCGGTCTCTGCCCGCCCGCGTTGGTCGCCCTTTTTGTCGGCTGGCTAATTAAATTTTTTATGTATCTATAAGGAGGTTACTTCATGAATGATGTTCAGCGCTTTGGTCGCATCCAGGTCGAAATGTGCGATACCTTCAAATCCAAAAACGCAGATTACGGCAATTCATTCTCCCAGCTCTATCAGGAGTTTGGCGATAACGGCATCATCACCGCCGCTGTCCAGATCTCCCATAAGTACCACCGCTTCATGAATCTTATCAAGGGCACCCCCGCCAAGGTCAACGAATCTCTGCGCGATACTCTGTTGGATCTCGCCAACTACTGCGTCCTCACTGTCATGGAATTGGATAAGGCCAAGGAGCGCAAATCCGCTTCCGCTTCCGCTTCCGCCGTTACATATCGTACAACTCCGCAGTTTGATTACAGCAAGTATATTTCTGACTACCCCATTATCGCCACCAGCAGTACTCCCGCTGCCACATTGAAGGGAGATACCGAACCATTGTCCGCGCTGCAAGGTGCTGAATAAGGAAAAGGCGGAGGAACACTTTTGAAATATGTAGGTAGTAAGGCGCGTGTCGCCAAAAAATGTTTATTTACAAGGAGGGTCTATGGAAAATGTAATTCTCTACACCACGCATTGTCCGCGCTGTCTGATTCTGGCAAATAAACTGCAGGAGAAAGGTATCCCCTACACAGAATTTACCGATGTACAGAAAATGCTTGAAATGGGCATGGATATGATGCCTGTTCTGCAGGTGGGCGAACAGCAGTATGGATTCAAAGAAGCAATCAAAATCGTAGGAGGTATGTAATGGCTATCGAACAATATGAAAAATATCAGCCGTATCTTGACTTTATCAAGGAATATGCCGCATCCAGCAACGCAGCCACTGGCAGTAAGGTTGATGCGAACGCGAATGTGGAATGCAAGAATGTCACCACTTTGACTGGCGAGCTTTATAAAAAGGATGGTATCGGTATCAACCGCCTGCGTATGTGGCAAAAAATCAAAGAGCTGTACGGTCAGGAGTATGCTGACAAATACATTTACCAGCTTGACCACCATTTTATTTACCGCCATGACGAAACAAATCCGTGCCTGCCGTACTGCGTCTCCATTACCATGTACCCGTTCCTGTTCAATGGTCTGGAAAGCATCGGCGGCGGCTCATCTGCTCCTCACAACCTTGATTCCTTCTGTGGTGAATTCATCAACCTGTGCTTTGCCATTGCGTCTCAGTTTGCCGGTGCAGTTGCCACCCCTGAGTTTATCCCCTATCTTGATTACTTTATCCGCAAGGACTATGGCGACGATTATTACCTGCACGCTGATAAGGTTGTTGATCTTTCCAGCCGTCATCGCACCATCGACAAGGTTATTACTGACCAGTTTGAGCAGGTCGTCTATTCTCTGAATCAGCCTGCCGCTGCCCGTAATTTCCAGTCCATCTTCTGGAACTGCGCATACTTCGACAAGCCGTATTTTGAGGGCATGTTCTCTGATTTCGTATTCCCCGATGGCACAGAGATGCAGTGGGAGTCTGTATCCTGGCTGCAAAAGCGCTTTATGGAATGGCTGAATCAGGAGCGTCTGAAGAAGATTCTCACCTTCCCTGTCGAGACTCTGAACCTGCTGGATGATGGCACTGATTATGTCGATAAGGAATGGGCTGACAATGCTGCCGAAATGCTTTCTAAAGGCCATAGCTTCTTTATCTATCGTTCCAATAGTGTGGACTCTCTGGCATCCTGCTGTCGTTTGCGCAATGAAATGAGCGACAATACCTTCAGTTATACTCTTGGTGCGGGCGGCGTGGCTACTGGGTCTAAGGGTGTTATCACCATCAACATGAATCGCCTAATTCAGACTGCTGTTGCCGATGGCCGTGATATTTGCGAGGCCGTTCGTGAACAAGTCAAAGACATCCATGTTTACCTCAAGGCATGGAACGCAATTTTGAAGGACGAGTTCAATGCAAAGCTGCTCCCTATCTACGATGCCGGATATATCTCTTTGGATAAGCAGTTCCTGACCATTGGCATTAACGGCTTTGTTGAGGGCTGTGAATTCCTTGGCTACACCATCTCCCCGGACGACCAAAACTATGTTGATTTTACGAACAAAGTGCTCAAGGTCATCTATGACGAGAACAAGGCAGATCGCTCTGACGGCATTATGTTTAATACAGAATATGTCCCCGCTGAAAACCTTGGTGTCAAGAACGCAAAGTGGGATAAGCAGGATGGCTTCGTAGTTCCGCGTGACTGCTACAACAGTTACTTCTATGTTGTCGAAGATCCTACCAAGCCGCTTGATAAATTCATGCTTCACGGCTCCAAAATGACGCGGTACCTGGACGGCGGCAGCGCCCTGCATCTGAATCTGGAGGAACATCTGGATAAGGAGCAGTACCGCAAACTGATGAATGTGGCCATCAAGACTGGGTGCCCCTACTGGACGGTGAATGTGCCGAACACCATCTGCAATGACTGCGGACACATTTCTAAACACCACCTGCATAAATGCCCTAAGTGCGGCAGTGAGAACCTGGACTATGCAACCCGTGTCATTGGTTATCTCAAGCGCGTATCCAGCTTCTCCGAAGCCCGTCAAAAGGAGGCAGCGAAGCGCTATTATGCAGACTGATTGCAAACCGCTTCTGTATAGCCACTATGATGTAACATTCCAAGAAGTCCCCGGTGAGATAAGCCTTGTGTTTGATATCACAGGCTGTCCGCATCACTGCCCTGACTGCCACTCCAAATTCTTATGGGAGTATAGCGGCAACACATTGCTGGAGAATCTTCCATCGGTCATCAATAAATACCGGTCCATGATTACCTGCGTGTGTTTTATGGGCGGCGACCAGAATAAAATCGAACTACTGGAAGCATGCGAAATCGCACATCGGTACAACTTGAAAACATGCCTTTACACAGGTCTTGACTACCCAAGTTTTGTTCACCTGATGTATGACGGTGAATCGCGCAATTACGGCGCATACTTCAATTTTATCAAGGTTGGCCCGTATGTCTCTGAATTCGGCGGCCTTGACAATCCAAAAACGAACCAGCGTTTTTATGAACTCAGAGGAAATGTACCGATTGATAAAACAATCCTGTTTCAAAAGGAGTACAAATGAAAATTATTACAAACCCCAGCTGGACAAAAGAGGAGGTCGAAGAGTTTCGCGCCTCCATCAAATCCAACAATGGCTATTGCCCCTGTCGCATTGAGCATACCCCGGCCAACAAATGTATGTGTCAGGAGTTTCGTTCTCAAGTTTCCGGCCAGTGCCATTGCGGCCTCTACCTCAAGGAGGATTAACTATGAATCTCAATAAATGCAACAAACTTTTTCGCTTTGGCGTGCTCTTCTCAGCGTTCTTCACGGCGCTTGTTCTGATTGTTTTCTGCCCCCGGCTCAGCGCCACCGCCTATGCTGAGTCTTCCACGCCCGAAACCGCCACCACTACTTACATCGTCACCTATCACGCCAATGGCGGCTGCTGGTGGAGCAACTGGTCCCGCCCGACTTATTCTTTTGCCACCAAAAAGTATGAGCAGGAGGAAGGCAAAACCTATCAGATCATTGATTCCAAGCCCACCAACGGTGCCAACACCTTCAACGGCTGGAACACAGAGTCCGATGGCTCCGGCACCTGGTATTCCCCTCATCAGGAATATGTCTGTACCGGCAATATGGACCTCTACGCTCAGTGGCGCGGCCCCGTTCCTGCTCCCACCGCTGAACCTACTGCCACGCCGGAACCAACCCCGGAACCGACTGTTGAACCCACAGCTACTCCGGCACCAACCGCAACTCCCGAACCCATAACCACTCCGGCACCAGTTCCCTCGGCCAAGCCCAATTACCGCGCCATGTGCCGCGCATGGTTTCGCTATCTTCGTCGCCAGATGATTGGTCTGTATAAGTAAAGGAGGTACTTTATGCACTATGAAACTCCGTATGTAAACTATACCATCCCTGGAAATTTTTTTGGCGATGTCGTTTTTAAGGATGAACTTTCCGTCAAACCTCTTGCCTCCGACATCCCCCTCCCCTCCTATGCTCACCCCACGGACGCCGGACTGGACCTGCACGCCATCAGTGTGGAAGCACCCGGTACCGTTATCGTTGCCACCTGTATTATCCAGCCTGGCATGACCGCCAAAGTACATACCGGCATCGCCATCAAGCTGCCCCACGGCACATTCGGCGCTGTCTATCCCCGCAGCGGCCTTGCCACCAAAACCGGCCTCGCCCCCGCTAATATGGTTGGTGTCATTGATGAAAACTATACTGGCGAAATCATCGTGGCCTTACATAACTACAGCAATGAACCTCAGGCGTTCGCCATCGGGGATCGTATCGCCCAGCTGGTCATCCAGCCCGTTGTCCACTGCACCGTCACCCAGGTCACAGAACTCCCTGATACAGACCGCGGTAGCGGATCTTTCGGAAGTACAGGTGCAAAATAAATGAAACTAATTAGCTGCAAAAATATTAAAAATAATGCGTATGAGATAGACGAAAATGGAAATATATGGTCTAATTTAACGCAAAAATTTTTACGTGCAGGTAAGGATAAAGATGGATATCTGAAAATTAGTCTAAGAACAAATGATAATAAAACTTCCGTATTTCGTATCGCTACGTTGGTGTTGTATACATACGGAGGCCCTCCTTCAGATAACATCATAGATCCAACTGTTAATCATATTGATTCAGACATACTTAATAATAATATTTCAAACTTGGAATGGCTAGAAAGAGGAGAAAATTCATCTATTAGAAAGAATAAAGGAGCCGGTGAAACTAATCATGAGGCTGTGCTAAGTGAAAATGATGTTATCGACATTTGCGATTTGATAAGAACCACGAATATGAGTTTTTCTAGCATCGCAAATATTAAGGGCGTTGATAAAAGCACCATAAACAATATTGTACGTAAAAGGAACTGGGAGAATGTAACGTCACAATATGAGGATTTGAAGAAATACAGAAAAACAATAAGAGGTACAGATGGAAGATTTTATTCAACAAATCCATATTTGTCATAATTTCAAAGCACCTGTTTCTGTTGAAACGCAGTACAAAGAATATTCCACCAAGGATTATAACTTTGATTTCTTCAAAGAAAACCTGTCTATGGACGACTTTGTAATCTTCCTGCGAGAGCATAACCTTATCGGAGGCAACACTTAATGAATCTTACTTTTGTTCCAAACGCCCTTGAAAAAATCTCTCCCACCTGGGTTATGTCAGACATTACATACCTCGATGGCACCACAACTCGTACCGAGAGCGATTACCTTCGCCGCATCGGCAGCACCTTCAAGGGTATTTCTTTCCTTGGCCCCGGCTATCCTGCCTGGTTTGAATACTCCAAAGACAACCTTGGCGCTTCCAAGTCTGGCTTCTTACATACCAGCCTTGTTAAAGAGCTTGAAATTATCCTTGATATAGGTTATGCCAAGCTTGCCATCACAACCGAACATAGCATTTTCTTTCTGGAATCCGCAGAACCCGTTCAGGAAACCGCTGAAATTCGTGAGCTGATGGATCAAATCAACGCTCTAAATAAGTAACAAAATCATTAAAGGTTGCGCTCTTAACGCGCGGGTGGGTATGGGGTTTATTATTTATGACATTATCAGAAAAATCAGAACTGCTGCGCCTGTTACAGCTCTATCAGGACGATCTTTTGCGTAAAAACCATAAGAACATTCAAACAGCTGATGCTGTTGCCAAAAATAGCCTGTCCTTTATGGATGCTTCTTATTTTTACGGTATTAAAGCCCAGTACAACCACGCCCGCCTGATTGCTCGTAAGTTATCAGTTGAAATCGGTAAAGATGTTAAATCTTACTGGGAGCTGTGAGGTGATCCATGTGAAACAAACTCTGTCAGATAAAATTTTTAACTGGTTCAGCTCCGTAAAGGAATGGTTTCAAAGTGTATTTGGGCCGGATGAAAACTACGAAGATAAAAGCTTTTATGAAAGATACTGGTGGGTGGACGAACTTGTTGTAGCCATTATGTACCACTGGTGTTGTTCTTTTATTCAGTAAGAACTTTAACACTTTATCTTCGTAGTTTTCAAACCTGGCACCTCAGTTCACAAACAAAAAAACCGTGCAGGCACAACCACCCACACGGTCCATCCCATTACTTTAATTTTTCCAAAATCTCATCAGCACTCATGCCGTTTGCCAGCAGCTGATTGATCATTTCCTGCGCCTGAATTTTCTTTGCTTCCGCCTCAGCAGCAATGTCCGCCTTGGCCTTTTTCTCTTCCAGCTTGGTCAGTTTTTTCTCCGCGGCCTTCACATCCGCCTTCTGCATTTTCAAGGTTTCTTTCATGGATTGCAGGTCTGTTTTCAGCTCCTCAATGCTGGCATTGGTCTTGGCAACTTCGGCCTCCGCCTCTTCCTTTTCTTTCTGCGCCTGGGCAATCAAAGCCTCATAGTCATTGGCAGCAGCTTTCACTTTGTTCTTGCTTCCCTTGGTTCTCGGCATGGTGCTAACCTCCTACAAAATATTTTATGCGCTCAGTATATCACAGCGGTTTTCAAACTGCAATAGACGTTCAAAGGGGGAATTCTCTCTGCTTATTTTTTATGATACCTGCGCCCTGCTCAATATGGGCGCACATGTTGTCGGTCGCCCATTTATTATCTCCGTCCAAACCCTGCTGGAGCTGGAATCCATCAAAACCAGCCGCGCCAAAGATGAATCCGTTCGTTATCGTGCCCGCCAAATGACTCACTATCTCGATAGCACCCATGATTCCGACTTTTATCATGTCTCCAATGCTACCGATTATCTGAACGATGATACCTGCCCATTTCGCAGCACACTGCCCAACACCCCGGATTCCATCATCATTTATGCGGCCTGGAAAACATACAGCCAATACCAGGATATGATCTTCTGCACGGATGATCTCTGCTGCAAGCACCTGGCCTCTTCCCTTGCCCACCTGCCCGTCTGTTCTTCCAAGGATCTTCTCCCCCGCCAAAGCTATACCGGCTTTCTGGAGGTCACTCCAACCGATGAGCAATACGCTGCCCTCTATGAACAGCCGGAACAAAATACCTTCGGCCTTATCTCCAATCAATATCTTATCGCTCACAGCCCCGCAGACAGCTCCGTACAGGCGTTTAAGTGGGCAGGCGGTAAACATGTCGCAGTGGATTATAAGCCCTTCAAAACGCAGGCATTTGGCGCTGTCAGGGCTAAGGAGAAAGATATCTACCAGATGCTCGCTTTTGACAGCCTTTTACATAACCAAATTACCATGCTGTGCGGTCCTGCCGGTACTGGCAAAAGCTATCTGGCTCTGGCTCATATGCTCAAGCTGCTGGAAACCCACAAGATTGATAAGATCATCGTGTTCACCAACCCCTGCGCCACATCCGGCGCTGCCCGCCTTGGCTTTTACCCCGGCACCCGCGATGAAAAGCTGCTTGACAGCCAAATCGGCAACATGCTCGGCGCTAAACTCGGCGATACCATGGAACTCCAGCGCTATATTGATGCCAACAAAATCCAGCTTCTCCCCTTCTCGGACCTGCGCGGCTTTGATACCACCGGTATGAACTGCGCCGTCTATATTACCGAGGCCCAGAACCTTGATATTGAAATGATGCGGCTTGCTCTTCAGCGTATCGGCGAAGATTCCATCTGTATCATTGATGGTGATTATGACGCCCAGGTCGATCTCGATATCTACTCTGGCGATAATAACGGCATGCGCCGCCTCTCCCAGGTCTTCCGCGGTCAGGATTTCTATGGCGAGGTCAAGCTCCAAAAAATCTACCGTTCCCGTATCGCCGCACTTGCACAGGAGATGTAAACAATGACAGCTAATACTGATAAACTTCTTTCAATTCTTACCGGCATTCTCATTACCGTTCTGGTTTATTTTCTGGCCTTTTGGTTCCACCTGGCTCTCGCTAAGTTTATTTTGGTGCCTATGTTTGGCACTGCCATCTGCTCCACATTGAACCAGTTATTCAATACCGCATCCTTCACCCCGCAAATGCTACCCTCCACATACGCCTGGACCTGCCTGATCGGCGGCATCTTCTTCTGGCCTCATATCAGCAGCAGCAAGCATTGATTACTTTCTTCGTCTTACCACCACTCGCGGCTGTGCATGTCCAAATAGACTCTGCTTCGGCACTTCAAACGCTGTTTCAAATTCCTCGTCAAATTTGGCCCGCACCTTAAAATAGTCCGTGATTTTTGCCTGGATCTCCCGCAGCGCCTGCTGTTCCTTCTCAATCTGGATGTATTGTTCTCTTGTGCAGCTGTCCCCTTCCTGTATCCGCTGTTTCCATTCGTTCAGGGCATCCTCCTGGTAGCCGCACAGCTCCAGCATTCCATTGCAAAATCTTACGCTTGTCGGTCCTGCCATCCATAATCACTCCTTGCCTTTTTCTTTTATCTTACCATATCAGAGGTGATTTCGCTATGAATTTCTTTACTGCTGACCTTCATTTTTCTCATCGTAACATTATCCGCTTCGATGACCGTCCGTTTCAAGACCTGCCCTCTATGCACGCGGAGCTTATCAAGCGCTGGAACAGCGTTGTCACTCCGGGCGATAACGTTTATGTCATTGGCGATATGTTCTGGGACCCGTCCGAAGCTCCTATGATCCTTGAGCAGCTCAATGGCCATATCCATCTCATCAAGGGCAACCACGATAAAATCTCGCCGGAAATGATGCACTACTTTTCTTCCATCAAGGGCTATGACGAACTCACAGCCGGCAAATACAAACTTATTCTTTGCCACTACCCTGTCATGTTCTACAACCACTCCTATTCGCCGGATTGCTATATGCTCTGCGGCCACGTCCATAACACCCGTGAGAATACCTATCTCGCCAAGTGGAAAGCAGAACTGCGCGATAACGCGGTCGGTATCGCCAGCAACAAGGGCAACATCATCAACGTTGGCTGTATGCTGCATGATTATACCCCCAAAACCCTTAACCAGCTCATTGCCTGGGATAAGGAAGGAGGCTGGAAAGTTGAGTAAAACAATCTTTACCTTTACGGAAGAGTTCGATGATGCCGGCCATCTTATCAAGCGCACCATCACAACCGAACAGGGCGAAACAGTTCTGCCGGTAACGCCAAACACTAAGCCGATTGATAATATGCCGTTTGTCCCTACTCCAACCCCCTGGAAAGCGCCGCTTGATATAGCCTGGAAAGCGCCGCCTGATATGACCTGTAATTCTACCGGAGGTACCGCCCATGAATCCTAAAGAATTTGAACTGGCCGCCTGCACCGCCATCTCCCGCTACTTCAATGATAACGCTGATGTAACTGGTGTCTATCTGTCACCGGATGATATCTACACCGTCTGGTCGTGCAAAACTCTTCAAAACAATAAAGGTCTTTTCACCACCCCTGTCAAAGACGGCCTGTATTACGAAGTTACCTATAACGGCGATAAGCAGGAACTCTACATTGACTGTTATCAAAAGCTTAAAAACTTTGCAGTAAAAGTCAGCGAATAAAACAACAAAGCCCCTATCCACTGTCACCCAGCGGACGGGGGCTATCTTTTTAGTTCAGGCCAAAATCAGCTAACAACGGGTTCTTCAACAGCATCCCCACAATCACATACCGGTAAGATTTCACACTGCCGTCATAGTAAAGGGTTCCTCGTATCCTCTGCTTTTTCACCAGTCCGGCCATGAACTCTGCCTGCTCTTTTGTAAAGTACAAAGAAACCTGCGGGTAGTTCTTGTCATCCAGCCGCGTTGTAATGTGCTGGTTGATTTCCAGTTCTGTCGGCAGCACATAGCTTCCTTCCAGGTGCGGCATCAAAGCCCGGTATTCTTTGGTATCTTTCATCACGCAGCGGTCGGCACCCACCGCCATCATCCTGCCAAGCTCTTCCTGCAATAGCCGGTTTGTCACGGTTCCAATGCGGGTATCTTCAACCTCGGCCTCGTCGTTCAGCACCTCGCGTACACGCATACTCAGCCGCAGGTTGATTTTTACTTCCTTTGCCATTACTTAACCGTCTCCAGCAGCTCTTTCAGCTTCGCAGCTTTTTCAATCAGCTCTGTCAGCGTCTTAATGTCTTCTGCCCGCTGCTCCTGGCTCATCTTTTTCAGTCCTCTCTTATATGCCGGCGTTGCAATCTTCTTGCCAATCTTACCGGCCAGCGGCTGTAACGTTTTCTGAACAAATGTTTTGGTTTCGGCTTTCTTCTCGGCAGTTTCAATCTCGCGTTCAAGTGCAGCCTGTTTTTCGGTTTCAGCAGGCTTTTCGGCCGCCATCTTTGTTTCAAGTGCGGTCACGCTTGTTTCAAAACTTTGTAATACCCGCTCCAGCCTTTCCTCGCGTTCTTCTGTCGAGTCTCCGTTCCAGGCATCGTCCAATCCCTGCTGGGTATCATTGCGGATTCTGTCTCGGTCTTCTTCGTTCACACAGTTAATTGCAAACAATCTATTGTACAAACTCAAAAGTTCCTGTTGCTGTTTCTCTTCAAATTTGATCAATCTGTCGCATTCTGAGCGTTTCAGCTTTTTGTCATCCAGCAGTTTCAGCAGTCCTTTATTCAGCTCGTTTTCCAGGCGCAAATCTCTATCAATCATTTTCCCACTTGCGGCACTGATTTCTTTCAAGGCTTTCTTGGCCTCGGCCTGGTTCATATTATATGGTTCTTCTTGTAAACACTCAATAAATTCAGCTGATGCCTTGCGCCGGATCATTTCATCCCCAAAACCACCGCGCACCTGTAAGTTAGCGCTGTACAAAATAACTTTCTTTTCATTGTGGGATAGGGGAGTGGTAACTACATTACAGTTCTTGGCCGCATTCCATGTCGCGTCCTGTTCCTGCAGCAGCATCAATGCTCGGTATCTCCGCTCGCCAGAAAGCAAAACATACACCGTCTTACCATCTTCCTGCTCCGGGAACACAACCAGGTTGTGCAGCAGGCCATTGCGCTTAATGTCTTCGGCTAATATTTCAATATCTTCTCCGTTGTCATTCTGGCGGAAAATCTCGTTGTCCGGATTCAGCCGGATGTCTGCCAGGCTGATATCCTTATTTTCAAACTCAATGGTCTTATTGCCAACAATCTTTCCAACCAGGGCACGGCCGGCATCGTTATCGTTCACTTCTTTTGCTGCACTGCTGGTAGGAATGTTCAGTTTCTTTTCATTGCCTTTCTTCGGCTTTGACTTCAAACCCATCTCATTTTTCCTCCTTGTCCAGTTTCTCAAGCCGCTGTTTCAGCTCTTTATAAGCTGCCACATAGCTCTTGCCAATCGGTTGTGTTTTGGCAGAATAACATACCGGCACACATCTTCTCACCGATGTCTTCACGGCCAAAGCGCTGGGTATCTCAGTCTTGAACAGGGTAGGACCAAGCACTCTCTGGCATTCTTCCCGCGTTTCTCTCGTGGCCGCACCCTTGTCTACCATGGTCAAAATCACGCCGATCCCTTTTAGATTCGTCTTTGGGTTCTTGCGCAGCTCATTGCAAATGGAATAAGTTCTAAATGCCGAATCCTCAGAAAACGAATCGCACATCATCGGGATCAATACATAATCCGCTGCCACCAATGCGTTTGAAAGGATCATACTGTCACGGGTCGGCTGGGTGTCCACAATGATATAATCATAGTTCTCCCGCACTTGGTCCAAAAAGTATAGCAAAAAGTCGGCCGTAGATTCCAACCGTCTTGGGTCGCCCACATCATACTGCTGCGCATCAGCCAACAGGTCCGACAACCGCTTGTTGATCCGCGGTGTCTGGCTGCTTGCCGGGATCATATCAACATTCTCATACTCTGTCCCCACAATATACTCTTTCGTGGTGGTGTACTTGAACCCGTCAAACATATCGTATAGCGCTTTGCGGGAATAAGCATTGCTTGTAATCGTATTGCCGCCGCTCAATGCAAAGGTCAGGTTGCCCTGCGGGTCGGTGTCTACACACAAAACCCTTTTTTCTTCATCTCCCATTAGGTAAGCAAGGTTAGAAGCCGTAACCGTCTTACCAGAGCCGCCTTTTTCAATCGCAATCGTAATAATTTTTGCTGCCATAGCTAACCCTCACTTGTCAAACTCAAAAGTTCCTGTTGCTGTTTAATTTGATTATATCACACTTCGTGGCAATGTCAACGGGGTAGAGCATCTGTCAAACTCAAAAGTTCCTGTTGCTGTAGCACAGTTAAAAATAGGGGAGCCATCTCGTCAGCAGCTCCCCTGGTTATTCTTCAAATGTTGTTTCATCCAGCCGGAACATCGGCTCTTTACCATCCTGTCCCATCCGCCGTTTTCCGCTTTCAATGATCGTGGCGGAATTTTCTACAATGTCGCTGTACACCACCGTGCGGTAATACTGCGCAGATTTCTTTTCCACATCCTGCCTCAGCATCACGCTAAACTTCTCCAGTTCACCCAACGTCCAGCTTTTCAGCCCGTGGTTATTCTGGATGATTCCGTTCAGCGCTTCCAGTGTCTCTTCAGCCTGGCCCTGCTTGTTCTGGTTGGTCAATATCTTGGCCGCATAAGTAAACACATTTGCCAAAACATTCCGCTCTTCTACGGTCAGCTCCTTCTTGTAGCCCGCATAGCCAGCCCGGTCTTCTATCTCGCCCCGCGCCTTACGAAACGTCATTCCCATCACAGCCGGGGGCAGGGGAGAGACCTCTCCGGTTTCAGCCGCCAAAACAGCTTGTTTCTTCGCCTTTTGTTTGCGTGCCACCTCCTGGTCGCTGCGCTGGTTCGCGCTCAAAAACGCCCGTACCTTCTCCATCTCTTTGCGTGATTTGTACTTGATAAAGATATACAGATGGGTGTATTTCCGCACGCCTTTGGTTCGTACCGGCTCATAATCAAACCACAAGTCTGTCATCTCGTTGATTTCATTTTTCACCAGCTTCAAAACATTGCGTTCAAAGTCTGAAAAATTCGGGTACTTTTCTGTCAACGGCTTTTCGCGGTCATACTTGTTATCCACATCGGACTTTTTGCGGTTCATACCGCGCTCTTCTTTGGTCGGTACAGACAGCAGGTTTTTGAAATCATCAATGCCAAACTTTTTGTACTTGTATCCGCGCAGCTGGCTCCGCTTGGCGGGGAACATCCCCAGCACCTTGTCCGTCACCGGCTCAAACACCAGCCCATTTGCGTATTCGTAGTCCCGGTTGCCGTTATCATAAGATAAGATAATTTCATACACACGCATAGAATAGGTGCTCTGCATCATCAGCAGGTATTCAATGCTGTAAGATGTGTAATTGCTTGTCAGTTGAGCAATGTCTTTCCAAATGTCCTCATTGAACCGCATACTGATGGTTTTGCCCTCAGTATCAATAATCGAACCTTTGCGTACCCAGCTCATGCTCTTATACTTAGTCGGGGCAATCGGTACCCAAAATGTCCGGTTCTCCAAATTTTCAATCGTGTGCTGCAAATATGCCACATAGGCCGGCTTTTCCGCATTCACACCTGTCAGCTTTGAAAAGTCGCTGAACGTAATCGTGTAATACTTCGAAGCATCCGTGTCATTTTTCTGGTCGATCTTGGAAAGCAGCATGAACAAAATTTTCTGCTCGTTGCGCGGCAGTGAATACTTGGTCTTCTGGATCAGGTCATTGCTCTTGGTGATGTAAGAGCCAACGGCAAAAGGGGAGCCGGTCTTCTTTTCCTGTTCCTTTTTCGCCTTAACCTCTTCGTCCGTCATCACCTCTCCGGTAATCACCGTTCCTGTGCCTGCACGGTTTACTTTTTGGTCTTTCATTATTCTGTTCGCTCGCATAGCCTGTCCGCCATGTCAAGCTCAACCTCCAAATCACAGTGTATGTATCGCATCGCACAGGTGGGTATACCTAACGCATTATATCTTTATCTTACCCTATTTTTATTCGCTCGTCAAGCCTGATTTTTTTGCGCTTTTCTTCAAAACAAAACTCGTAGTAAAATTTTTTGCGCTTATTATTATTTATTATTTATATTTTATATTTATATTATATAAGGTATATTGCGAGTTTCTTTTACACGAGCTGCGAGGTTCTTTTATTCTACATACGAGTTTCTTTTATACGGGCTACGAGTTTCTTTTATTCCTGCTACGAGTTTCTTTTACGCAAAATCCTGCTTTTCGCTGTCAAACAATCTCGTAATTGCCGTCAAAAAATCTCGCAGTTCGCATCAAACAATCTCGTAATTCACCTTAAATTTTTGTTTCCTGCGCTTTTCGTCAAACAAACTCGTAGTTTTAATCCAAACGGATAGGGTAGGGGAGTGGTCCCACCCCTGATTTTTTTACGCCTTTTCAAATCAAAAAAACTCGTAGTTCATTCCGCTGCATCAACCATCCATATCTGGCCGTCCGAACCATATTTTTTCAATCTATTGGTCAAACAAACTCGTAATTCTGGCTATGGGTGGTCATAAATCAACTTCAAGTTCTGCCATGCGCCGCCCGTCCATACCGTCCTGACTTTATTACAATCGGTATTTTTTGCGCTTTTTCACCGTAAAAGAAACTCGTAGTTCAACCCTAAATGCTCTGCCCATCAATCGGCAGCATGGGAGAGGGTTTGATTTTTTGCAGTTTTCGGCGTAAAACAAACTCGTAATAGCTGCAGCAGCCAGCGCCGGCCGGATTCAATCTTGTCGCATGTATCATCTATCAATTCATAAACCGTTCATGTCAGTCGGCAAGCTAGTCATGCGCACCATGAGACTATACACCAAAAAGTATACACCCGTCATGCCGCCAATACAACAATAATCAATCCGATAGGGTGGAAGCGAAGTCCTAAACAAAATCCATATATACACAACTTCGCTAAAGTTCAGTTTAGCGAAACATGGAGGAGGGAGCAACTCAAATAATCTTCAAAACCTCCTTGACACATGACATAAAATGTCGCATTATATAACCAAAGAAACGACACTAAACGTCATGCGGATAGGAGACTTTCTTATGGCTTTTGCTACAGAACAAGTTTTTGCAATGGGTATTCTCTATAATCAACTAACTACAGCAGTCTATGGCGACGATGGTCCAAAAACAAATAGCTTCCAAAACGCCACCATGTATCCGTTTTTGGAAATTACCAAGCTGATTCTTCGTGTACGTTCTGAACACCGTATCTCTCCAGAGCTGGATCGCCTGATTACCCAAACATATTCAACCCTTACCGAGGAAGACGTTCAGAACGGATTTAACAGCATTCTTCCCATTGAGTTGCAAGGTGCCTTTGCTCTTGGTTATTATCATGGCCAGGCCGAAAAGTATTCGGACATCAAGCCCATCGGTCTCAAAGCCATGCGTGCCCGCGCTAATATGACTGTCCAACAGGCAGCAGATAAACTCGGTATATCCGCCCGCCAATACCAACGCATTGAATCCGGCGAAAGCAAACCTACTGTTCAGGCAGCACAAACTCTTGCCTCGCTGTTTCGATGCTCTGTCAATGATTTATTTTAAGGGGTAATTTCATACTTCGTCGTTGTGCTCGGTGTTGAGATTCGTTTGAAGGGCAGAAAGACAGCGTTTACGCCCCACATGTCGTGGACAAGCCGTCCATAAACCACACATGATATCTCATGTTTGTAAGTCGTGCGGTATTACTTTCACCGGTGGCCCTCGTGCATCTTTCTGCCTGGAATGTAGGGCGGAACGTGATAAGCAGGCCGTTAAAAAATGTCGGAACCTTGCCAAAAAAATAATACTACTCGTAAAATTAACTCTACCGATATCTGTCAGCATCTCTACACCAACCCCATCCGGCAAGCGCGAGGATCTTCCTGCCAAAGTTCTTTCTGTCTCTGAACTGTATTGATACTTCCAACCGGCTAAAAAATAGGGAGCACCCAAGGTTTCAAACCAAAGGTACTCCCTATTCCTGTTTGTATAATTCTTTGCTGTTTTTACTCAAGCGTAAAATTTACTTGCCACTAGCCGGAAGGCTGAATGGTGGCAAGCTGTCAACCTTAACGCTTAAACAAAAATTCCTGTATATCGTCAAATGCTCGCTGCATCTGCTCCACATTGTCGCCGTTCAGGTTGTGCCCCAGCTGTGCAAATTCTGCCCGCAGCAGCATGTTAATGCTTTCATCCAGGCTATTCAGGTGCTTCTTCACACCCTCCAACTGCTTGTCAAACGTGTCGCAGCGCCCTTCCACCGTTTTCAGCCGCTCTTCAATCTTGTCCATCCGGGCATCCTGATCTCTGTTTGGCTTTTTCAAAAAGTTGTTGAACTTAACCCCCTGGGCAATCGCATTCGAAATACTAACCACCGCCGCACAAGCTGAAAGCACCAGCATCAGTATGTCCTGCGCCGTAAATGTAAATACCGGGTTAGGCATCTGCGTTCACCTTCTCTCCGGCAGCAGCTTCACCCGCCTTCATCTGCTCGTAAGCCGCCTGGGCAATCGCACGCGCCTGCTCCTCTGTAATGGTAACGCCGGCCTGCTTGGCCACTTCCATAATCAGTTCTGCGGCGCGTCTGTTCTTTTCCTCGCCGGAAATATCGTTAAAATACTGCTTGATATATTTACAGGCACTTAACCCCCACTGCATCAACAGCGGGTAGCCGCTCAACAGGTTCAGCGCTTTGTTTACTGTCTCCTGGGCGTTCGGCATCACGTATTTGCCGACCATAAAAGCAACCACGCAAACCAAGCCCATCACAATATATACAATTCCCTGTTCCATACCTAACCTCCAATCTCTTCCGTGTCACTTGTCTCATCAATCGGCGTAAAAATTTCATCATCAGGGGGCGCATTATCACCCTCTGCTTTTTCTTCTTCCGCTACTTTTTCCCTCACCTTAATCCAGGCGTTACACAAATTCTCTGCACTCATTGCCGCAAACAGCCCAATATTAAAAGACGATTCCGGTAACTGTCCGGTTCTAAAACACAGGATCATGTAAACAATCGCGTAAACAATCGTTGCGCCCATCGTAAAAACAATAATCTTTTTGCTGAACCTCATCAGGCTCCAGTTTTCCTTCATAAAAATCACCTGCTTTGGCTGCACTCAGGTATGGCTCTTCACCGCTTTTTGGCTGATATAACCATAAACCGTTTTGAACCAGCCGTTCACGACCGTCTCATATCCAATGCAAACAGGCTTGCCGGTCTTGGCATTCGGGCTGCTGATCACCCCAATGGACTGGTACTGCATTCCGGCACCCTTGCGCACATTCCATTTGCCGTTGTTCAGGGTAATGGCTTTTGCCACAGTCTTTTTCACTGCCGGTTCAACCTTCGGCTCCTCAGCCGCTTCCTGCTTGTCCACCTGTACACTGTGCTGGTTTGCATTGGCCCACAAAATCACACCGCTGCTGGCCGGCTTAAAGTCATCATCCAGCCAGCATAGCGGGTTCTCGCGCACACCTTTCCAGCGCACCTCAAAGTGCAAATGGGCACCAAAACAGTTGCCGGTCTGGCCGCTGTAGCCAATCACTTCGCCGGTTTTCACCTTCTGTCCAACCTTCACCGTGATAGAATTCAAATGAGCATACAACGTTTCCAGCTTGCCGCCTTTATACGCTGTATGCTCAATCTTCACCATATTGCCATAACTGTTGGTGTCGCCCTGCGTCACGCGCCCATTCCAATGGTAAACCACGCGCACCGTTCCATCTTCCGCCGCAAATACCGGTGTCCCCACCAAAGCGCGAAAGTCGATCGCCCTGTGCAGCGCCCCACTGTTATATTTCCATCCAGCCGTAATCACATGCTGCGCCAATGGCCACCCAAAACATACCTCTCCATTTTTCAGCCGCATCTTCCATCAGCCTCCTTTTAACATTCCATCGTATTGTAAAGTGAATTTGCTTTATAGATCTAGATATATTATTTTGTTCGCTTCCACATCCATACAGACAAATATGGGGGTAAAAGACTAAAGGAATTGCCATCACCGCCCGTAGTGATTTCGCCATATTTCCAGTTGGGAATACCCCAGCCAGAATTAGACGTGGTAACTTTAGCACTATTTGTGCCATTTGCCAAAACAGCATCAGCAAGTGTATAAGAAGGCAATTCACTTTTGGAAATTGTATGGGTAGAAGAGCCACCTGTACTACCTGCAGGGTAAGAACTAGAAGCACCAATCAAAAAGCGTTCCGATAGCGCTTCCCACGTGCCACCAAATAGGCTTGCCGGATTTGTACTGTTTACACTCATGTAAATGCTGCCAATCGGCCAGGCTGCAAGTTTTGCTTCCGCGATGGCCGCCTTCACCGCCGCCGGTGTTGCCGCAATACCACCATTGGTCGAACTTGTTGAACTGGTCGAATCACTCAATTTCACACCGCCCAAAGTCGAAGCATTACCTGCCGGCAGTGTGTACTTGGTGTCGGTTGTTGGCGGTGTGTATCCCAGCGCTGCGGTCACATTGGTCTTGCTAAGGCTGATCGTACCGTTGCTCACCGTAATATTGCTACCAATCTTCACACCACCCAGGGTTGAACTGGTAGCGGCAGGCAGCGTATAGTTACTGGAGGAGGCCGGTGTCATATAGATCTGGTTGCTGTTCAGCGTTCCTTCACGCTTAGCATTATTATACTGGGCTTGTGTCAGGTAGTTAATTACCAAACTATCCAACTTTGTATTAGTTGCCATAATCATATACCTCTCGTTACAATCGCGCTGATTGCGGATAATCCGCTCGGCAGCCCAGTCAGTTTTCCGTTGCTGATGCTTAGGCTCAGATCGGTGCTGCTTGGGCCGCCGTACATGGCGCTCTTGTGGTACTTGTCACCCTCAAACGCGATCAGGCTCGTACTCTGCCCTCCCCAGCCGCTGGAACTGGTCATGGTGCCGTAGCCCCAAATCTTGATTACTCCGTCAGTGCGCTTAAAACTCACGCGGGGGTTGGTGTCCGTAATAGCATAAGCCTCCACATTGTTATTGCCACTGCCGCCGGAACTCCCGCCGCCGGCATAAGTTCCTGTCACGCCAAAAATACTTACACCGCTTTTGATGTTTCCGGCCACAAGGTTTGCATCACCTTTAATGGTTTGCGCACCACTTAAATACTGGCTTGCGGCAATCGTCTGGTTACTGGTCGATGGTGTATAAGTCGCAGCAGCTTTCTTGGTCACACCACTGCCCACATATGTAGTCGAAATAGCATTTACAGTCACCTGGCTCAATCCGCCGTATCCGCTGTCAGGTTTTACAGTCTGTGTTCTTTCACTTGGCGATACAGTTTTGCTTTGTAAACTCACACTTCCGCTTCCACCACTGCTGCTGCCCGTGTAAGTACCAGAAACTCCAAAAATACTCACACCACTTTTAATGTTGCCGGCGGTCAAATTGCTGTCACCCTTAATCGTCTGGGTTCCATTCAAATACTGGCCGGATGTAATACTCTGGTTACTGGTACCTGGCGTATAAGTCGCAGCACTCTTTTTCGTTACGCCGCTTCCCACATAAGTTCTCGATACTGCATTTACTGTAACCTGGCTCAAACCGTCATAGCCATTGTCGGCCTTGATCGTCTGTGCGCTCTCACTGGGGCTGACTGTCTTGCTTTGCAAACTCGCCCCACTGGCACCACCAGTCACAAAACCTCCCTGCATATCCACCTGCGTACTTCCTAAATAAACTCCCATATAAAAAATCACCACCTGCTAATTGTCACACTTGTTGCGCCCACACTGGCTGCCGTAATGCTGATAGATTTCGCACTGCTGCCATCCCATGCACCCTGGCTTGTCCCGTTCAGGTTAATCGTCAAAGCTGCATTCACCTTGTTGGCGCTCGTTGCGGCACCGCCTGCACTGCTGGATCCAGCATAATTATGGGTATGTCCCGTAGCCGCCTTGCCATCTACCAAAGCTTTCAGTGCTTTGCCCTGCGCTGCGCTCAAACTGTCGGTCGTACTGTCGCTGGTTAAATTGTTTTGGATGCCGCGCCAAGTGTCGGTATCTGTCAGCTTGTCCTGCACCCATCCGCTCCAGGTCCCGTTTACACAATGGCGGCGGTAAGCAGCACTGTCGCTGTAAATAATCTGGGTATAATAATTTCCACTTGCCCGGTGAATCACAATCAAGCCAAAATTGTCTACGTTACTTGGTTTATTTGTCACGCTGTTACTGCCGCCAGAACTGTAAAATCCCGGCGTCACCACATCGTTTAAGTTCTCATTTGTCAACACAATCATGACGGCCTTGCTCTCATTCAGGATCTTACCCTGGTTTGCCGCAAGGCTCTGGTCGGCCGCGCTGCTGGTCAAGTTGTTCACAACCGGCCGCCATGTGTTTGTGTCCTGTTTGGGTGGGGTGTATCCCAGTGCATCCCTTACATTGGCCGCCGTCACGCTAAGTACGCCGCTGTTGTTTGTAATGTTCGCTCCGGTTTTCACGCCGCCCAACACATTGCTGGTCGCCGTGGGCAGGCTGTATTTGTTCGCCCCCTCGGCAATCCCATCCAATTTTTTCTTATCGGCTGCGCTCATAAAGCCAGCCGCGCTCTGTGTAGCTCCCCCGTGCCCGTGGCTAATGGGCGCAAAAATAGTTTTCAGCTTGCCAAAAAAGTAGCTTAACCCCGCGTTATTCAAATATCCCACTTTACCACACCTCCTCTTGGTTTAGTTTTTTTAAGACGCCAAAATGGTATCAATTTCAGTGTTCTGGATCGCATCAATGGTAAACACCTGGCCCAGTCCATCCCACTTCTCGCCATTCCAGGCATAGTTCATGCCATCGCCAACGTCGTATACATCGCCAATGGTCTGGCCGCTGGTCGGCAGTTTGTCATAGCTTGCCACACTGCCTTTGTAACGGTACATAGCGGTAATGTCGCTCTTCAGGGCATAGGTGCTTGCCGCGCCAAAACCATCCAGTTTCTTCTTGTCGGCAGTGCTCATCAGACCATGGGTGCTCTGGGTGGCATCATTGTAGGTGGTGTTGGTGCTGGGGATACCCAATGCCGTAATATCGCCCTTGGCAACCGCAGTCACAGCGCTCACATGTCCGGTCGCATCCACAGTAATTTTGTACAGGCCACTGTCATGTGCGGTATAGCTGGGGTGTACATACTTGTTGGCACCGGTAGCAATGCCGTCCAGCTTCTTTTTATCTGCGGCAGTCATCAAACCGTGTGCGCTCTGGGTTACATCGTTGTAAGTGGTATTGGTTGGGGTTGCCCAGGTGCCGTCACCGCGCAGATACAAACCCTGCTGCCCTTTGGCAGGTGCGTTCACCAGGCCGGAACTACCAGCCGTATCAGCAGTCGCACCCTTAAAGTTGGTATATGTGGTATCTTTGTCGGCAACCCACTTGGCCGTACCATCGGCACTCCAGCCCAGGATCATGCCGTCAGAACCACCTACCGGGATGTGCTTGTTGCCGCTTGTGGCTGGATGTACATATTTGTTTGCACCATCCGCAACACCATCCAGCTTCTTCTTATCGGCGGCACTCATCAGGCCAGCGCTCGTGGTGCTTGCAGCTCCATAGGTGGTGTCCGGCGGGGTCGTCCAAGCACCGGTCGAATCCAGCCAGCGCTGCGCACCCTTCGTCGGGCTGGGCACCAGCCCGCTCTTGCCATCCGCATCAACCGTTGCGCCGCTCATCACACTGTAGGTAGTATCCTTTTCGTTTACCCACTTAGCGGTGCCGTCCGCGCTCCAACCCAAAATCTGGTTGGCACTGCCGCCTGCAGGGATATGCTTATTCCCGCTGGTTGTCGGGTGGGTGTAATTCTTCAGCCCGGCCAGCTTATTCTTCTCAGCAGTGGTATAGTCGTTGGTCGAAAGTCCCTTACCATCAATCTTATCTACCTTACCGGCCAGCAAAGCTTTAATTTTCTGCCAAAAATAAAGCAGACCGTCATAACTCAAAAATGCCATATTGTTCCCTCCTATTCGTCTTTGAATAAATTATCAATTTCGGTATTCGTGATCTCGTCAATCACAGCTTCCGGGTTTGGGGTATTGATAATCAGTCGCCCATCTGCATCCGCCGTCACGCTCGTAATGCCGGTGCCGCGCACCTTTACCGTACCCTTTGCCACATCACCATGTTTCAGCTCCAAATTGGCTTCTGTGGCATCAGCCTTGCTGGCCCCAATCGTAAAATCAGTATCATTCAGCATTACCCAACCAGAGTTATAGATATACAAATCTCCGGGCGGCAGGTAATAAATCTTCCCGGCCAGCGGGGCCAATGGCAGCTCACTCACGCGTTCCAGATCGCTTCCAATCCGAACTCGCCCACCGGCTGTGTCCCGGTAAGTGTTTCCCGTATCCAAGCAGCATACCAACTGTCCATCCACAATAGGAGTTTTATCCAGCTGCGACTGTTGGATCTCGCATAAAGAAAGTTTTGACATCGTAAAACTCCTTTTTGTAACAATAAAAAACCGCCTACCTGCGTACAGATAAGCGGTTTCGATTCAGTATTTAATTTGACGAATATAACATCGTTGTTTGTCAATACAATATAAAACCTTCGCTGCACAGTGCATGTTCTCCTACTCGCAAAACACTGGCCCTGCAGCGAAGGCTATTTTTTATGTCAACTTAAAATAACTAACCGCTTGGCCGTCTCAGCCAATGGTCTTCCAGGTAATAGCGCCCTCAACAACCTTCACGCGGGTATCCATGGCAGTGTTCAGGCCGTCAGCATACGCCTTGGCGGCATCACGGGCAGCATCAGCCTTGGTGGTTGCGTCAGCAGCGGCAGCACCAATGGCCTCGCTCTTGGCGGCAGCCAGCTGTTCAGTACTCACCTTGGCATCCCAGGTGGCCTTCTGTTCCTTGGTCACATGGATGTCGGCATTCGCAGCGTGCGTATCCAGGGCGGTTTGCACAGCCTTGATCTTTTTGTCAGCTTCGGCCTTAGTATAAGCATCGGGCACAGCAACATACAGGCCGTCTTCCTCCAGGGTAATGGAGTTGTCAGCCTTGGCGCTCACCTTCACCTTCACGCTGATCTTATTGTCAGCAGAAACAGTAACCTCAGCGGTAGAAGTTGCCAGACCGGTGTAAACATCAATCAGGCTGCCAACCGGGATCTTGATCACATCGCCGCTGGTAATGGTCAGCTCAATGTTTTTGTCCTTGGCATTATAAGTACCGCTGGTCACAACCAGATCCTTGCCCAGCGCAATGGTCAGTTCGTCGCCGCCAAATACCGGCAGCTTGATGGTGCGGGTGCTTGCGTCATAAGTCGGTGCATGCACAACGCCAATCAGGGTGGTAGCAACGGGGTCGCCGCCCTTGGCAACACTCAGCACGCCCTCATTGTAGGTAACATCGGTAACAAATTTGCCCTTGGCATTCTCAACGGCTTCAATCTTGGCGTTGACGTAATCGGCAACAGCCTTGGTGGTCGGCACATTGTCATCGCTGGCGTTGGCAGCCGGGATCTCAGTCACGGTGGCCTTATTCAGCTGGATATAGCTGGTACCATTGAACACATGCAGGGTAAAGTCGCTGGTGCGCACATAAACAACGCCCTGCACCTGGCCGGAAGCAGGCAGGGTGCTCACCAGCTTGCAGCTCTTGGTGTATTCAACTGCGCCCTTAAAAATCTGCAAAGTGTCAGTCAAAAAATACAGGGTGTCGTTGTCCTTTACCTGCAGGGCTTCAAAGTTAGCTTTGGTACCATAATTAAATTTTACTTCTGCCATAATTATCTCTCCTTAAATTTCATGTTGTTTTTGTCGATTAAAATTCTTGCCAAACAAATCCAGTGCTTGCAGTGTTGAACGGTTCAACAGCAAACTTCCCGGTATCCAACAGCTGTACAATCCACGGCTCATACTTGCCCTCGGTGTTTTTAATCATTACGGTCTGCCCGGCATAAGTGTCGCTGCTGTTATTCAACTGCTCATTGGCTTGCCCGTTGCTGTCAAAAACACGGGTACGGGGGCGGATCGCCTGTTTGCTCTTATCGTCACGGATGTAATAAAACTCCGATGTATCCTTGGTAATAACCAGGTCCTTCTCGTCAATAATTCCATTCGTAATCGCTGTATCCAGGTTTTCTGCGTTACCATAGCCCAACTTGCTTGTGGTTGCCATTCTCCCAACTCCTTTCTCCATTTGTCGCTATATAGAAAAAATGCAGGCGGCCAAGCCTTAAAACTCAACCACCCGCATATTTCCATCAGTTGTACCATCACCGCCGCTGCCGGAACCGCCGCTGCTCTTAATCTCTACCGCATTGCCAATCGGACTTCCGTTGGCGGTCAGCTGCAGCATGTCATTCTTGTAGCTCAGGTTGTCGGCCTTGTTGTTCATCATGGTGTTGCTCTTATCAATCATGGCCTTCAGCATGGCCTGCATTGCAATAATCCGCTGGTCCAAAGCATTCAGTGCTTCGTCCGGGATCGTGGCTGCCCAGTCGTAAACATCAATAATTTTAATTTCGCCCGGTCCAACCTTGCGGATGTACTGGGTGGTCCTTCCTTCAGCATCCATCTCAATGTTGCCAAAGGTCAGCTGAAACTCAATCACACCGGCCTCACTGGTCAGCGCTGTGTCAAAGGGCAGCTTATATTCCAGCTTGTTTTTATACAGCTCGTCACTCAGCGTCAAAAACTCGGTGCGGTATTTCTTGCTCACCGGCAACCGGTATTCCAGCATCACCACATAGTCGCGCATGTCTTTGCCCTTGTATTCCGGGTCAGCCAAAAAATGCAGGGTGTCTACCAGTTTGCTCTGCTGCATCACGCGCTCCACCACACTGGCGGTCAGGGTATTGTCCTCGTTAATCAGGATCGTGTACATTGCTCGTCTCCTTTCCGCCCACAATGTAGTCAAACTCATTGCGGCTGATTTTGCCCTTGTGCCACAGCGCATTTAGGGTCGCTTCTTTTAACCGGCGATCCAAATACAACCGCCGCAAACTCTCCACAAAGTCACTCATAGCACACCTCCTTCAATCAGGCTCAGGGTATAAGCATCAATAATAGCCTCAGGGGTTTTGGCCCCCAAGGCTTTCAGCTTGTCATATTCGTAAACACTGATCTTTTCCAACTGCACGGTATCGTATCCTGCCGCCGGAATGTTATAGTATCCGTCCACATGCCAGATGTAGCGCCCATCACTGCTCACAATTCCTTCGGCATCATCTGCCGTGCAGTTCACCATAATTCCGTGTTTCGCCTGGTATTTCACAAAACTCAGGTGGTCAAGGGCATCAATCACCTGGCCGTTATATATCACCTTGTAATACATTTCCTCCCTCAACCTCCTTTACACGCTGAACATCACGCGCACGCCATGTTGCTCATTCGGGGTAACATAGCTGTAAATCTGGCCGTCTGCCGCAACCTGCAAAAAGTAATCTGCATACTGAACATTCGGGCTGCGTGTCCAATAAGTGGTGGCCGCGCCATCATCGTCATAGCAGATTCGGCTCTGATTATCCGTCATGTAACTGATCGTTGTACCTTCATAAATATACGGCTCACTGTTCATGCTGGGGTTCAGTTCATATGCAGCCGGTATAAAGAAGTAACAATCCGCCGTCACAATTTCCTTGGATGTTCCGCCTGCACTGGATGTCACTTTTACCTGCTGGATCAACTGCTGCCATCCAATCGGCAAGGCATTCGGCAGCCGCTTGTCCAGGTAGGTACGCAGCGTTGCTGCAGGCCAACCGCCATTGTTGTGATAGCTGCTGGTAATCGGCATCTTGCGTGCCAGCGTATTTTTCGCCAAAAACGTCATTGCGCAGCGCTTGTTTGTGTTATCGCTTAAATAAAACTGCTTAAATCCGCACATTTCATATTCGCGGGTTTCATGTGGCCATGCAGCCAACTTCCGGCAGGCATTGTCGCCCAGGTCTGCATACCAAACTTTCGCCCAGTACACATCACCCTTGGCAAACCGTTCATATTCCCCGTCATCTGCCTTGGCGCAACCAAACACCAGCGTTGCATTGGTCTGTGTAATTCGTCCACGGTTAATCTCGGTGTAAACAATGTCGTCACCGTAAATGTTAGCCGTATACACATGCAAGTTGTTTTCGCCCTTCTTGTGGCGCATTACCACCATGTCACGGGTTCCAATTGTGGCAGCTGTTGCGCTTTCGGTGCCCCAACTGATCTTGGCTCCATTATTGTTCCAAATGCGGATACCGTTCATGCCGTTGGTTTCAAAACACTGCATCAGCACAGCATTGGCCGTATCGGTTGTGGTCATCCGGTGATCTACCGCCAGCACCCAGTCCCGGTCTTCCTTCAACAGCTGCACACCGGTATCCACATAGTTGGTGCCATCAAAGGTCTTTTTCTCGTTAATCAAAACCTTCTCTTCAATGTCAGAGTAGCTAAAGTCGTTGCCCATCGTAATGGTCACAGCGTCCTTGGGGCTAACCACCTTATTCTCCACACCAACCTTTTTCATTGCGTAAATCTCGACCGGGCGCAAACTGCCAATCTCTTTGCCGTCAAAATAACCAGAGGTATATTCGCAGCTGTCATATACCGCATTGATGTCCTTGTCTCCGTTCACATATCCGCCCTTGTCCCAATGGTCAAACAGGTAGAACTTATAGGCACCTTCCTCCGCCGTATAGGTCGGGGTATCGCCTTCGTACAACACCATGCTGCCATAGGGGGCAACTGTTTTCTGCTTCTCCGTACCATTGTTCAGGTAGCGCACGGTATACTTCCGCACACTCTCGGTATATTTGGCCGTTACGGTCTGGTTGGTAAATACTGTAACAAACTCTGTGTCCCATCCAGCATAGGTAAAGTCAGTGCTCACCGTGCTCTTCTTGGTCGGCTTCGGGATCGGCTTCTCCGCACGGGTCACAGGGTCAACAGCCTTACCACCCTTGTCAATGTACTGCACATCCAAAACTGTGTGCTCGTCATCATCATTCACAAAGGTCCAGGTAAACTGTTCCACCAGCGTGTTGTAGCTGATCTTCAAATCCGGCCACTGTGCATTAAACTCTGCCAGCTTCTTTTCACGCATAATGGGTACATGCACCTTGCCCTCCAGTACAGAGTGCTCGGTATTATAGCCGTTCTCATCCAGGCCGGTCATCGTGTACAGCCGGTCAAGCAGTGCTGTATCCTCGCATTCCCAATCAAGGCCAGTCAGGCGCACACGGTTCAAACCTGTGCATTTTTCCAACATAGCTTTCAGGTCAATGGTCGGGCAGCTTTCCACAACCAGTGTGGTCAGGTTCTCATAGCCGTCAATCTTCAAATCGGTCAGGTGGTTCAGGCTCTGTGCCGTCAGGCTTGCAATCGCAGGCAGTTCAGCCTTTTCAATCTTGCCGCCCTTGGCAAACGCCACACCGGTAATACCGCTGCCGCCGGCATAAAAATCGGTCAGGTTTACACATCCCGCCAAGCTGATGGATTTCTTCAGGTTTGGCACATTCTGCAAATTCAGGTGCTCCAGCAGCGTATTGTTGCCAACCGCAAAGTCGGTCAGGTTTGTGTTGCGGTAGCCTTCGGTGCCGTTGCCAACCTGCAAGTCGGTCAATTTCACACCATGGCTAAAATCAACATACCCAGGGTAAAACCCGCTAATGTCGCCAATGCTCTGCATCAGGCTGGCATTGTAAACATAAACCTCGGTATCGTTCATGGCTGCAATCGGGCACTCAATCGTGTAGGTCTGGCCGCGCTTGCCGCGCATTTTTACCGGGTTGGAGCCATACAAAACACTTACATAGGTATCTGCATACGGGCGGATATGGAACGTGCCATCCGGCTGCACACCTGTCCAGTTGGTCGGGGTATAGCCGCGGATCGTCATATCATCAGCCGTGCAGGTCGTACCGCTGTACTTGCTCGCAATATACTTTTCCTGGTACTTCTGGTACTGGCGGCGCTGGTGGCGCTTGTTGCCGTGCATCATCGGCAGGTAACTGGTTGTTCCATTGTCTTCATAGGTGCGGAAATATTTGCGCCGCATGTCCATAATCCAAAGCTTTTCGGGCTTCACATCCTGGTACGCCTCAATCTTGCGCAAAATACGGTTTGCACTCCAGGCCAAAGCGCTCTCACGGTTCAGGTACATCTTCTGCAAGTCGTCCGCAAAAAGATCTCGTACCTTGCACCACAGCTTGCTGTCTGCCGCGTTAAACACGCTCTTGGTGCCAATGGTGTCGGTATCCTCATAGCCGTAAGTCAGTGTCAATCCGCCCTCGTTGTCGTTGCCCTGGCAGGTATCATTATCATAATCCATGCAAAAATCCCAATGGATCAGATCTTCTGTGTGGGGGAACACATTCTTGGCGCGGTTATCCACCATTGTGTGGCGCTCAGTGAACAGATAAAAGAACAGCACACTGTCCTTGATGAAGTGGTCCTCAAAGTGGGTCTTAAACTCTTCGTCATCTGCATTTACTACCCAGGTCAGCAAGCTCTGCCAGGCATTCTTTGCTGCCTGTGTTTCTTCCTCGGTACACTTTTTGCTAATATAGCGGAACTCAAAGCTGTGGTCGCCGTCCCAGGTTTCCTGGCTCAGATCGTCACTCAAAAAGCGGGTCTGGGCATCGGTGTTGTTATCAATCTCAACAATAACTTCCTTGTGGTTTTCGGGGTTCATGCCCTGGGTGTCATTGTTCTTCTTGCTGTTGCCAATATCACCGCAGGCGTAAAAATGCCACTGGCCGTCCTTAAACACCGTTGCATTCTCCACGTCCGTCTCCTGGATAAACACCACGCACGGGTAAAACGCCATCGTGTCGCGCACCTTCGGGTTATCTTTCTTTGCCTGGCGGGTATATGGGTTAAACGTGTTGTAATCATCTGCAATGCAGGCGTTGTTTGCATTTTCAGAGCTTGCAATGTTTACCTTGATATTAAAATATTTCTCCGGGATACTGTTCTCGGTCAAGGTATAGGTGCTGCCGGTGCTATCATCGCCAAACGTAAATCCGCCGGAACAGTTAATATCAATGTTTCGGCCACTCTCGCCATACGCATTGGAGCTGGTGCCCTGGCCTTTATGGCTGCCGGTCGCGGTCCAGTTATCCTCCACAGCGCGTCCGTTCTTGTAAATCTGCTGGATGGTGGTATTAAAAACCTCATTCTTTTTGCCGGTCGTAAAGGTCGGGGCGCTGATCTTGATAATGCGCAGGTCCGGGCACTTCTCGGCCAAAAGGTCAGCATCCAGTTCGCCGCTCACATTGGTAATATCGTTGCGGTTGTAGCGTTCAATCATCAGCTCGGCGTTCTTGGCATCCGCAATAAAGTTGTCCAGGATCTCATCGTCCGTCAGCTCCATGCCGTAGGTTTTCATGCGGTATACCTGTACATCACAGTCCGCAGAGCCAATCGTAATACCAACCGGGCTTGCCTGTGTAAAGTTGTCGCTTGCATCGTACAGTTCCACCTTACAGGGGATACCGTCGCACCATAGCACCATCTCTTTATACTTGCTGTCCGGCAAAATGTTGAACTCAAACTCCAAAAAGTCATCTTCGCAAATCGGCAGCTCAATGTGGTTCTGCTGACTGGTTAGGGTAATCTTCTGTGCCTGTACCGTCAAACCAACGTTGCCATTTGCGCAGGTTAGTGCCGTAGCATCGTAGTCTCGCACATTGGTGGTCTTAAACACCAGCTTAAAGTTCTTACCCTTCTTTTTGGCATCGTCCGCAAACAGCTTATAATCCAGCGTGGCGGTAGTTCCGGCTTTCACGCAAAAGTAAGTATCGCCGTCCTCGTCAATCTGGTAGCCGCCATTGCTCCAGTCAAAGTTGTCGCTTACCGTCATCGCGGTATTGCCATCGGTCCACAGGCGGTTTTCGTCCGCATTGGTTCGGCCAGCCGGGTTAAAGTCAAACATCAGGTTGGTTTTCACCGGCTCAATGTTAATACCCAGCTCGGTAATTTTTACATTGATGGTCTTTACCGTCTCGCCGCAGGTAATGGTCAGCACATGGCTACCAATCTCGCTGCTCTTGTACGTCCAGGTTTGTTTGGTGCGTCCTACCGTCAGCTTGCTGGCAACAATGCCATCCACAGCCAGGGTCACATTGGTGTTACTGCTGGCCGGGTCGTACACGGTATAACTAATCGCAACATTGCTGTACTGCTTGGCACTGTAATCCAGCACGGCGCAACTGATAATCGGGGTATTATTGCCCTCTTCCACCCACATAATATCGTGGCGCAGGGTGTTGCTTGTCACCTGTTTGCCATTGATCTCCGCCGTCATGCTCACTTCCAGCAGGTGGCTGCCGTGCTTCTGGGTGGGTAAATTGTAGGTCATCTGGCGGCCTGTCACTGCAGTGCTTGTTCCGCCAATCGCTTTGCCATCCAACTTAAAGCTGATGTTTTTGGCAATATTGCCATACGGAGTAAACCGGTAAGTTACTTCGCCGGAATAAAAAAGAGAGTCATCAAAAATGCTCTCCAAATAAAACTCAACAACATTAACCGACCAGTTCTTGCTGCCCACACTGCCCATGCTGTCCGTAACCTGCAGCCGCACGGTGTTATCACCGCTGTGCAAGTATTGCGTCACATCAAAGGTATTCTTGCCCTGGGTGATGGTCGTGGTTGCCACCTTGGTGTTGCCCACATACCAGTTGCCAGTTGCATTACCGGTGTCATCGCCAGCATTGTCCACACTCGTAAACTTAAAGTTGATCAATGCACTGTCGCCCTGAACTACGGTCAGGCTGCTGTCACCAATTCGTTCAATGGTAATGGTGCTGGTTGCCTCACCGCCGCCACCGCCACCACCTTTAATGGTAACAACAGTCTTGGTTGTGCCGTCTTCCAACAGGCTCAAATGACCGTCATCACTGGTGTAAGTAATGTCGTACTCATGGCCGTTACTGGGCTTAATATCTTTGATCTTTTCCTGGATTTCTGCAATGTCGCTGTTGGCCGTATCCACACTGCCCTGCAAAGCTGCCACGGTATTCTTGGTCACAGTCAAATCATTGGTAAATCCATCCAGAGCAGTTTTGTCCGCCTTATCAGCCAGCAGTTTGTTGGTTGCTTCCTTATTGTAATAATCACTCTGCAAGGTGTTCGGCAGGTCGCCCACACTATCCTGCAAAGCTTTCACGGCTTCGTTGTTGCTGGTCTTGTATTCATCCAGCGCTGTGCTTACCGGGTCTACCGCCGCGCTGATCTTAGCATCCACCGTCTTGCCATATGCGGTCGTCCACTCTGCGCTAGGATCGGTGCTCAAGGTTACAGTTTTAATCACTGCATCGCCGTTATAAAATGTTAAAGCACGGGTATCCGCATCATACGCGCAGTTAAAAGCCGCCAATCCGTCGATCCCGGAAATCTTGCCTTCCAACAGTGTAACAAAGCCGTCCACTTCTTCCTTGTTATAATACTTGGCAAGCTCCGTGGTCAGCTCAGTTTTCTTGGTGTAGTTGGCGTCAAGGTCACTCTGCAGCTCCTGTTTAATTCCTGCTGCCGCATTCTGGATCTTGTTATCCACACCCGCCGCAGCGTTGGCTGCATCCTGGGCGCTGGCCTGTGCGACACTGGCATAGCTGGAAGCCTGGCCAACCTTCTCGTCCATCAGGGCAACAAAGCTTGTGTACCAGTCTTTGTCCGGTTCCACCATCTTGGTGCCACTCAAAGCCTCCAAAATATTCAGCTCGCCGTTTGGTCGTGTGCGCCACATATAGGTCTCGCTGCGTTCATTTACACCGGTTGCAGTGATCTCAAAGCGTACTGTCCCCTTTTTGCTTGTCACACTATTTGTAACCAGCCAATAGAACCGGATCATATCCTCGTTGTAGGTAACATTGATCGGTGTGGCATATGCTTCCTGCCCGTCCACATTCAGGTAATGTACCTGCAGCATCATCTGCATCAAATCAATGCCGTCATATCGCCGCGGCATCTTAAACGGGATCACCTGGCTGTTGGTTTCCTGGGTAATGTTGATCTGGCTCTCGTCCATCACAACATTTTTCATCTCGTCAATGGTCGAAAACGCATCGTCGTTATATTGGCTGTACCACAGGTATTTTTCACTGCGGGTGTAGCCGCCGTCATCATTGGCCTGCGCCTGTGGCATATCAACCACCGCGGCCATGGGGGCAGCCTCGGCCTGCAATGCCACAGGCTCTGCTTTGGCCGCCATCTCAGCCGCCATCCGTTTCGACTCTTCAAAACTTAATGCCATGTTTTCCTCCTCCCCTTTCTATTTTTCAAACAAACAATACAATATGGGCGTGGCACTTATCGCCATCGCTGTTCAGCTTCACGCGCCATTGGGTGTATACTGTGGATGTGTTCAAAGCCTGCTGCTTATATACAGCCTGCAGTCCGCTTCCGCTATCCCACACATCCGTCCAGTTGCTGCCGTCGTTGCTGGCCTGTACCCACACTCGGTTAAGTCTGTTTTCTGTTCCGGTCTTACTCACACTGACCACAACCCATGCGTGCTGGCAACCGCCAGTCGTCACCACGTTGCTGTAATGGTCGCCGTTGGTTGTATCCTTATCAATCGTTGCAATTCGGCTTCCGGCTTTACCAGTCAGGTCAGCAATGCTTTCGCCGTTCGCAATCTTATCTTCTGTGCAGCCAATCCCTTTGCGGAAATCGGCCAGGTTCACGCGCACTTCCGGTGCCCAAAAATTGCCGTCACTTTTGTATGCACCCTCGTCAATATTACGCAGCGCAAAATACTCGCTGTCGGTTCCAAAACCCATGTCATGGGCAAAGCCGTAGCTGCGCCTGGTCAGGGTGCCCTGCGTGCAGTTGCCATTTTTGTCAATAAACTTTTTATCGCTGGCCACATCATTGGCGGTTGCCGCATTGGTGGTATCATCCTCCAACAGGGCTTTGGCCGCCGTGCTTGCGGTTCCCCACAGCCACATCACGTTATCGTAATAGCAGCCACTGTAAATATCGTTGGTTTTCTGGTTATCTGTGGCTACACACAGCCGGGTCACACCGTCCTTTTTCTGCACGGTCATCTTGGTGCTCTCGCGCTCGCCGCCCTGCAGCTGGGTCGTGGCAGAATAAGTCTTGATAGATCCTTTCACCAACTTGCCATCTACCCAGGCGGTTTTTCCTTCCAGGATAGATTTTTCATCCGCAGTGCCCGGCGTATTGCTGTCCAGCCCGCTTGCGCTGATCGCACCGCCGCTGTAATAGCCGGCCTTGATCTGGTAGCTCTCGCCGTTGGCCAACTCTGCCGTTACAGTGCCGTAATTTTGCATGGTGCCGGTTTTCAGGGTTTTGTTCTTGCTGTAAAATGTCTGTCCTGCCAGCACCTGGTCCGGCAAAGCAGTCGTGGCAGCCAGCTTGGAAGCCCCAATGCCGCTGCCGTTAGTAAAATTTACAATGTTTCTCCTCGTATCGTACTGGAAAATCACCCACTGCCCGGCACCAATCGCACCGTCGCCCAGCTTCTCTGTACCGCAGTAGGCGTTGCTGGTCATGTCTTTGCCATTGATCACCAGTCTATGCCCGTCACTGAACGCCGTGGTAAAATATGCTTTGCCGTTGGCTGCGTTGCTGTAACTGCTGCCGCTCTTGCATGTCAGGGTATGGGTTCCGCCGCTGTAACTGTAGCTGTATTCATGGATCATCATGTCGGGGTCAAACTTGCCATCAATGATGTAATTCACCGCTCCGGCATAGTGCTGTTCCAGTGCAGTAATCGCATGTTTCACATGGTTAATGTCCGCCGCTTTAATAATGTATTTGCGCAGGCCGCTGTTCTGGTTCAGGTAATTGCTGGCTTCGGTATACTTGCCGTCTGCCAGGTACTTGGTGTACTGGGCTGCCGCTGCGGCATGGCTGCTGTCCAGGTCGGCATTGTCTTCAAACGTATCAATACCTTCCGGGAACTTTGTATAGGTATCTGCCATTGCTTATCACTCTCCTGTCTCATCTTTTACAGGGTACGGGTAATACGGGTAAAACCTCATCAGCGTCACATCCATCGTTCCCTGCCCCAAGCTCTTATCAATCTTTTTAATAATAAATTGCACGGCTGTCTTGCCGCCCATGTAACGCGGGCAGTATTCAACCTTGGTGTTCACATCCAACCACGGCACCAGCAGCATCTTCACCGTAATGCTATCGGTCAATCGCGCCCGCTTCCATAGCTCGTATTCGGCCACATCCAAAATGCCGTCATCTGTGGTGTAATTGTCGTATTCACCGCCGCTCAAAACCACATTGCGCCGTCCGATTCGTTCAATGCTGAACGGGCTGTTCAAAAACTGGTCGTCCTCCTCATACCCTTCAATATTCGGGTTGGCGGTACTCACAACCTCCAAATTCTGGCAGTTCTCAGTTTCTTTCAGCTTGTCCAGCTCTTCCTCGCTCGGTTTTGTATCTTTCAGCATCACCATGGCGTGCGGCTGTACCTGCCCATAAAAATAAAAACGCCCTTTGCCGCCATTCTCATTCGGGGAATAATCGGCATCGTAGCGCACCACATATTGTACTTTTGGTTTCATGCAGTCCTGCCTGGCCTTTTTGTCGTTGCCGGCTTCATCTGTGCTGATGGTATACAGGCTCAAAACATCAGTCACAACCGCATCGCTGCTCTCTGTTGCTTTGGCGCTGATCTTCATCTGGTACCCTTTGTCGGCATCGTACAGGTCGGCCACATTGTCCGGCGGCGTAAACAAAATCAGCTTCTTACCGCTCAATGCCAACCCAACCACGTTTAATGTTATGGTTTTCTTTGTCGTGTCCACCACCAGGTCTGTGCAGCTCACATCCGGGCTTGCCGCAGCGCCAAACACCTCTACGCAGTTTCGCACCTCGCTGTAATCCACCGTTGCGTCTTCGCTGATGATCAAATCATTGAACACATCGGCATTCAGCACCAGCGGGTCATCCTCACAGCTTGGGATCTGCTGGCATTTGAACACATCATCCTCAAAAAATATTTCAAACGGGTAATACAAATCCCGCAATTGTGTCAAAATTGTCCACACACTGGTCGCCGCATCAAACTCCTGGTCATAAGGGATCGTTCGGTTCCAATATTCTACAAATACTTTGTTGATCCCCACTTCCTGTAATAGCTCCACCATCGCCCTGCGGATTCCGCCCCCGGCCTTAAACACGGTTTTAATACCTGTCAGCTGTCCGGCCAACGTGTCATTCAGCATTGCTGTCAAGTCCATACAGTTAATGGTCAGGCTCCGGGTCTGCGTGTCATAGTTGTATCCGTTCTGGCTGAACACATATACCCCCTGGCTGTACCAGATAATATCGTCCAGCATCGGGGTCTTCACACCAATGTAAATCCAAACGTACTTGTTCATCCACTCGCTCTCGTTGTACTGGCTGATCGCATGTTTTTCGTCCAGTACAATGGTCGAAGTATACGTTCGCCGGATGTCCGCATCTGCATCTACGGAAATTCTTCCCTCGGTCGTAATGCCCTGCAAACTGTCAATCGTCTTCATCCGGTCGTTCAGCAGGTCAATGCGGGTGTACAGCTCAATGTTATGGGAGTATAAGGTTCGTATGTCTTCTGTGCTTGGCACATACATCGCGCATCAACTCCCTTCAATATCTTCTGCAATAAACCCGTTGCGGTACAAGTCGGTGCTGCTCTCCAAGCTGCCAATCTCCACAAAATCAAACGCCACGGCAACCTTGTCATAATGGTCACTGTAGCTGATACTCGGCTGGTTAATAATGTTCGCCATCCAGCTGCGTCCGTCAAACAGCTTCAAAATCTTTGGCTTCTTGTTGGTACACCAGTCCACAAACTGCTTGCGGTACCGGGCACCGCCATCCCCGTCATAATCATCTGTGTCAAAACTGTATTTCAGCACGGTGGCCGTAAAATTGCCCTGCTCATAATTCAGATCGCTGCCGTAAATCACATACGGGTAACGGCTGCTCATAGTTTCCACCACACTGTTTGGCTGTGTTCTGGTCGTGCTGGTCACGCTGGCATCAAATAACAGGTGGTAACTAATGTCTCCGTCCGTCAGCACCGCACCGTCAAAGCTGCTCAAAATCTTGTTCGTGAACATGTCTTGCTCAGCATCGTCAATAATCGGCACAAACGCATACTCATACTCGGTGTTGCGCCCGTCTGCGTACCAATCAATGTGTACCCAGTTGTTCAGTTCTTTTTCCCATTCCTTCAGGGTTTCATCATTCACCGGGGTTGGCCGGTGCTTGGTCGCCAGGGTGATCCAGTTGTAGGTTCCAACCCGGCGTCGTTTTAACCGCATCTCGCTGATCTGTTCCGCCCGGTAGCGCAGGTTGCCACCCAGGGTATCACCGTTAAAGGCCGCATAAATGGCCGTTTGGGCCTGCCATCCATTGTCCAGATTGTACTTGCCATAATCCTTGTCGGCATCGCGGCTTAACAGCAGGTCGTCATAAACACCGTTCTGCAGTTTCAATACATTCAGCGCCTCATTATAGGGCGGGTATGGCAAAATCGCATTCTGTCCCATCAAAATATCGGCTCCCACAATCATTTCCATACCCCTCCTTTACTCCCAGTGCAGCTCAAACAGGCCGCCCTGGTTTTTCAAATACACCTTAAACCAACCATTTGGCGCACTGGTTTTTACATTGCTCTGCAAACAGTATCCGCCGCAGGTCAATTCCAGGTAATAACATGTTTTCTTTTCGTTCGTCTGATAGTTGTAGGCATTGCTGCTGTAATCGTCCGCAATATCGCGGCGGCACAAAAACAGCTTCAAAGCATACGGATCTTCATCCATTGTCGGCATGCTGATCCCGTTGCTCCGTTTGTTCCACAGCCCAATCAGCAGCTTGTTCCAGCGGTCGCTTCTCATGTTCAGCCCCAAGGCATAGCTGCTGTCCACCACGCTTCCTTCTTCCACATGGCTGCCCTGTACCTTAAATCCATCTTTGAACGTCATGTCGGCCTTAACCGGGTCGGTGTCGTCCACTGTCAGGTCTACTGCCTGGTCCCCGGCCGATCCACTCACATAGTGGTAATCATCCTTGTTGTCGTTGCGGTCCTTGCCCTCAATCGTCACAACATAAGATTTCACCCAAATGCAGCCCTCTTCATAATGGTTTTCCAGCGCCACAGCCGCATAGCCGTCACCGCCTACATAGCCAATCAGCAGCTCACAAAATCCAGTGTCCAGCTTCATGCCGTGTTGGGTAATGCCCTGTGCTCTGGCGTAATAAGTCGTGTCATTGCGTAAGTTGCTGATAATATACGCCTTGTCCGGCACCCGCAGTGTCTCACTGCTCTTCACCAGGCTCTTGCTGGCATCATACAGTTCAATCGTATATTCGTTCAGTTCTTCGCCCTGGGTACTCTCGTATTGCACTGTAAACTCAAAAGCACTGTATTCAATGTTGGTTTTGTCCTTGGTGCTGATCTCTTTGAACTTAAACACCGGTGTCTCCACACAATAAAACAGCAGAATGTCGCTCCATTCGCTCCACACACTGTCCTGGCCGCACACCCGTACCTTAATGCCAAACG
>ENA-ORCP01000029-ORCP01000029.1-human-gut-metagenome-genome-assembly--contig:-NODE-29-length-93866-cov-12.077749_pt1 | contig 93866 bp, 74 predicted proteins | sample MGYA00242990_ERZ507991 | MGnify/ENA primary metagenome ERZ507991 (study PRJEB26167, sample SAMN06115496) | human gut metagenome | host: Homo sapiens | place: China:Henan | collected 2015-05-07 | study... | reverse complement strand
TGCTTGACCATAACGGCAACGTCATCCTTGAAAATAAGACCGAGTCCCACGTCGCGATGAAGGAGAGCACTGCTTATTCGATGAACGAGCTTCTCAAAAACGTCGTGCGCAACGGTACGGGTACGGGCGCAAGCTTTTCCGGCATGACCATCGCCGGTAAGACCGGTTCGACCAACAGCAACAACGACCGTTACTTTGTCGGTTACACGCCGTATTACACGGCAGCGGTCTGGGTCGGCTACGACACGCCGACGCGCATCGTGGCGAGCGGCAACCCCGCGGCCACGCTGTGGAAGACGTTTATGAGCAAGGTCCACGCGGGTCTTCCGAACAAGGACTTTGAAGTCAGCAGCGCCGACATGGTCAGCGTGACCGTCTGCACGCAGACGGGACTTCTGGCCTCGGCCGGCTGTCCCTCGCAGACTGTCAAGGTCGCAAAGGACTATGCGCCCTCGCTGAGCTGCGACGGACACATCAGCGTAACCGTCTGCGCCGATTCCGGCATGCTCGCCTCCGACTACTGCCCGAATGTTACGACGGCCTATGTGCTCGATCTGAGCCAGCCGAACGTCAGCAGCGGTTGGGGCTACAAGCGCGAGCTTCTCACGACGCCGCTGAGCGCCGCGCTTCAGGCAACGTATCAGGCACAGCTCGAAGAAGGGCTCATTTCGTCGATCCCTGCAGGCGAACCTGTGCGCACGAACAGCGGCACAGTGCAGCTATACAGCGATCTGATGTACAGCGGCATGTGCACGACGCACACAACGCCGCTGGAGCCCACGCCGGACCCGGATGCACCGGATGACGGCAGCGGCACGACGCCGGACGGTGATGCCACCACTGGCGGCGACAGCGGCACACAGACGCCGTCTGACAACACTGGCACGGCGGGAGACAGCGCATCCGGCGATGTCGGAGACAACGGCCAGTTCCTCAACTGGCTGCTCAACAACGGCGGCACAGGTCGGTAAAAGAAAATTAAAAGAGAACGGTGAGAACCGTTCTCTTTTTTATGTGACAGCTTCCGTTTTTGCGCTTCGAATCTGCGCGAACAGCAGCAGGAGGAAGGGGAAGAGCACCATCCCTGCCACGCCGAACGTGCAGTAGCCGAGGTACATCGCAAAAAGCGACGCGACCGGCGGCAGCCCCGCCTGCGCGGAGAGAAGCTTGGGCTCGAGCGTGTTGCGCGTGATGAGCGTGCAGAGGTAGAGCGCGAGGAGCACGATGGCCTTGGGCGGGAAGCCGAACAGCAGCGTGAAGACTGCCCACGGCACGAGCGCCGTGCCCGTGCCGAAGACCGGCAGCGCGTCGAGCAGTGTGATGAGAAAGGCGAGCAGCAGGGAATAGCTCTGGCGCATGAGGAGAAAGCCGATAAGAAGCTCTGAAAACGTGATGAGCGACAGCGTTGCCTGCGCGCGCAGCCACCGCGCAAGCGAGCGCATTACGCCGCCGCGAAAGAGCCGCAGCTTTGCCATCGCTTCTTCCGGCACGGCGTGTTCGAGTGCCACGCAGAGCTCGGGGTACGACGCGGAGGTGAAGAAGATCGCAAGCACGCCCGTCGCGATGGCGAGCACGCCGCCCGGCAGCGCCGCGGCGGCAGAGCCGAGCCACGCCATCGCGCGCGAAGACAGCGAGCGCAGCAGGCTGTCCGCGTCCGTGACGGCCCTGAAAAGCTGCTCGTGCAGATAGCCGCTGAGCCATTCGGGACTCGACGCGCTGAACTGCTCTAATCGGGAGAGCAGATCGTCCGCTGCGGCGGGGATCGCGTCGAAAAACGCGGGCGCGGCGGCGAGCAGCGCGTTCGTCTGAGAAAGCAGCGTAGACCACAGGAGCGACAGCAGCCCGCCGAGCAGAAACAGCAGCGTCAGCGTCAGGATCAGCGCGGAAAAGCCACGTTGAAAGTGAAATTTCCGCCGCAGATACAAAACGACCGGTTCCAGCAGCGTCGCGACGAGCAGCGCGAGCAGAAACGGCAAACACCACGGCAGCACATAGCGAAAGCAGACATAAAAGAGAGATGCACCCATGGAAAGCGCGAGCGACAAAGTGAGGAAGCGTCTTAGCCGTTTTTCAGTCAAATTTTGCAGACCTCCCATCGAAAAAAGTGTTGCAATATGCGTTAAAATATGCTAAAATCCTGCCATATAAAGACAGATGACCGCAGAGGAAAAACATTATGGCACCTGCAACGAAATTTTATTTGGTCTCGGCAGAGGCCCTTCCGGAGATTTTTATCAAGGTGGCGGAGGCGAAGCGCATGCTCCAGTCCGGCGAGGTGCGCACCGCGGGCGACGCCGCCCGCGCCGTCGGCATCAGCCGCAGCGCATTTTATAAGTACCGCGATGCGGTGCGCCCCTTCAACGATATGAAGACCGGCCGCATCATCACGTTCTACACGATGCTCAAGAACAACCCCGGCGTATTGTCCGACGTCCTTTCTATTTTTGCCGGTTCAGGCGCAAATATTCTGACCATCAACCAGAGCATTCCTACCAACGGTTGCGCCGCGGTGACGATCTCGGCTGAGACGTCCGAGATGCAGGAGTCGATCGAGGAGATGATGGCGCGCGCGCTCGCGCTCGAGGGCGTGGTGCGCTTCGATATTCTCGCGGCCTGAGTCACGGCAAGATACGGAAGTTCATACGATGGATTGGCGGTTGCTGTAAACGCGCTGCCAATCCATTTTTGTTGGAAGTGGTTCTTATGAGCCTGATCGTACAGAAATTCGGCGGCAGCTCCGTGCGCGACTATGCGCATCTTCTGCGCATGGCGCGCATCGTCAAATCGCGGGTGGACGAAGGCGACGACGTGGTCGTCGTCCTCTCCGCGCAGGGCGACACGACGGACGGTCTGCTGCAAAAGGCAAGGGAGATCAGCGAGAGCCCCTCGCCGCGCGAGCTCGACATGCTGCTCTCCGCGGGCGAGCAGATGAGCGCCGCGCTCGGCGCGATGACGCTGCGGTCCATCGGCGTGGAGGCGGTATCCCTCTGCGCATGGCAGATCCCCATCGAAACGGACGGTACACATGGGAACGCGGAGATCGAACTGATCGACACCGCGCGTATCCGGAAGGAGCTGGCCGAGGGCCACGTTGTGGTCGCGGCGGGCTTTCAGGGCGTCGACGAGCGGGGCGACATCACGACGCTCGGGCGCGGCGGCTCGGACACGAGTGCAGTGGCGCTCGCCGCGGCGCTGAAGGCCGATGAGCTCATCATTTATACCGATGTGGACGGCATTTTTTCATCTGACCCGCGCATCTGCAAGAACGCTGTGCGGCGCGAGGTGATCTCGTATGACGACATGCTGCTGCTCGCACAGAAAGGCGCACAGGTGCTTCACGACCGCAGCGTGGAGCTCGCGCAGGCGGGCGGCGTGCCCATCACCGTACGGTCGTGCAGGGAAGGGGGCAATGGCAGCGTCGTTTGTGAAACGGACGAAGATATAAGCATCGTCGGCGTGACGCAGAAAAAGAGTGACCGGAGCCGCCTTGCGGCCATCACGGCGGTCGGCGGCGCGCTGCCGAGCATCGAGAAAGAGAAGGTAGCCGTCACGGCGCTCGAACGGGCGGAGATCACCGTCTTCGCCGTTGCGGCGGGGGAGCGGTTCATGAGCTTTTACGTCCTGCGCGATGACGCAGAGCGCGCCTTGCAGCTCGTGCACGACGCGCTGATCGCCGTGAAAGAATGAAAAAAGACCCGTTGGATGCTCCAACGGGTCTTGCCTTTTGCAAGCTGCTTATTCTTCGGCGTAGCGCTTTTTCGCCTTTTCGATCTTGGTCGAATAGCGGTCCTCTTCAGAGAAGATGCAGCCGCAGTATTTCTGCATGTAGAGGCCCATCTCGCGCGCCTTGGCCTGCCCCTCGCGAAAACCGGGGCGGAAGTCACGGTAGTAGAATTCGACGTCGTACTTCTTGCCCATCGTCTCGCCCACGGCCTTTAAGAGCTCGTGGTTCTGATACGGGGAGATGAGCAGGGACGATGTGAACGCGTCGTAGCCGTGGTCGGCGGCGTATTTGGCCGCCGTGCCGAGGCGGATGGTGTAGCAGTGCGCGCAGCGGTGGTCGATATCCGCACTCACGGCGCGGACAAAGTCGCGCAGGCCGTAATCCTCTAAAATATGCACTTCTACATGCTCTTTTTCCCCGTATTCGAGCAGCGTGCGGCGGCGCGCGTCATACTCCGTCCAGGGGTGAATGTTCGGGTTGAACCAGAGTGACGTGGGCTCGATCCCATCGGCGCGCAGCGTGTCCACGCAGTAGACCGAGCAGGGGGCGCAGCAGGAGTGCAGCAGCAGTTTATCCATCAAAAAAGACCAGCTTTCCTTGTGTCGTTTCTGCCAGCATACCACAAGCGCGCGGCAAAGTCCACGGGAAAAGAAAATTAAGCGAATGGCGCAGGATCGTTCACGATTTATACATTGACTATTCAATCAAATGCGTAGTATAATACATTGATTATTATGAACAAGTATGCCCATGCGGCAAAGGAGAAAATGTATGTGGATCGCGGACGGTTGGGAAGATTATGAGCTGCTGGACTGCGGCGGCGGAGAAAAGCTCGAACGCTGGGGAAAGCAAATTCTGGTGCGGCCTGACCCTCAAGCGATCTGGGAGACGCCGCGCACGAACCGCGGCTGGCGCAACGCGCAGGGCCGCTATTACCGCTCGTCCTCGGGCGGCGGACATTGGGACAAGGAGAAGCTGCCCGAGAGCTGGACGGTAAATTACAAGGATCTCAAATTCCAGGTCAAGCCCATGAATTTTAAGCACACGGGACTGTTCCCCGAGCAGGCCGTCAACTGGGATTTTGCGCGCGAGAAGATCAAAAACGCGGGCCGGCCCATCCGCGTGCTGAACCTCTTCGCCTACACCGGCGGCGCGACGGTCGCGTGTGCGGCGGCAGGCGCTCAGGTCTGCCACGTGGATGCGGCAAAGGGCATGGTCAACTGGGCGCGCGAGAACGCGCGTGTCAGCGGCCTTTCCGATGCGCCGGTGCGCTGGATCATCGACGACTGCGCGAAATTTGTCGAGCGTGAGATCCGCCGCGGCAAGGTGTATGACGCCATCATCATGGACCCGCCGAGCTACGGCCGCGGCCCCGGGGGAGAGGTCTGGAAGTTGGAGGACAATCTTTTCCCGTTCGTGAAGCTCTGCGCACAGGTCTTATCGGACAAGCCGCTTTTTGTCATCATCAACTCGTATACGACGGGGCTCGCTCCCTCGGTGCTCGGCTACATGCTGCACCTGCTCGTTGCGGAAAAGTACGGCGGCAAGGTCACGTGGGACGAGCTGGGGCTGCCCGTGACGGAGACGGGGCTCGCGCTGCCCTGCGGCGCGACGGGCCGCTGGTTCTCGGAATAAAGGAATCCGCCGCTTTGCGGCGATGAATCCCCGAAAGGCTCTTTCGGGACAACGATTAAGGAACGCAACTTTTATGGAAATGATCAAGACCCAAGACCTGGCCTTCACCTATCCGGGCACGGAAGACCAGGTGAACACCCGCGCGCTGCGCGGGGTGGATGTGACCATCGAGCGCGGCAGCTTTGTCGTGATCCTCGGCCACAACGGCAGCGGAAAATCGACGCTTGCCAAGACCTTCAACGCAGTCCTGCTGCCAAGCGGCGGCAAGGTCTATGTCGAGGGCATGGACACGATGGACGAGTCGCTCCTGCTCGAAATTCGCAGGCGCGTGGGCATGGTGTTCCAGAACCCTGACAACCAGATCGTGGCGAATGTCGTCGAAGAGGATGTCGCATTCGCGCCGGAGAATTTGGGTGTGCCGAGCGACGAGATCCGAAAGCGCGTGGATGACGCGCTCGAAGCCGTCGGCATGACGCAGTTCGTCAAGCACGCGCCGCACCTGCTCTCCGGCGGACAGAAGCAGCGCATCGCCATCGCGGGCGTGCTGGCGATGAAGCCCGAGTGCATCGTGCTCGACGAGGCGACCGCCATGCTCGACCCCATCGGCCGGCGCGAGGTGCTCGCGGCCGTCGAAAAGCTCAACCGCGAGCAGGGCATCACGGTCGTTCTCATCACCCACCACATGAACGAAGCCGAGCACGCCGACCGCGTGATCGTGATGAACGACGGCCTTGTCGTCATGGACGGCAAGCCGCGCGAGGTCTTCACCCGCAAAAAAGAGCTCGAGGACATCGGCCTTGCCGTGCCGGACACGGTCTCGCTGCTCTTTTCCCTGCGCGAGGCGGGGATGGACATCCCCGTGGACGCCATCACCGTAGAGGAATGCGCAGACGTCATTGCGAAAAATTTTACCTAAGAGGACTGTAACCTTGGAAGAGATCATTCGTGTAGAAAACCTGACGCACACCTACGGGGAGGGTACGCCCTTTTGCCGCAGTGCGGTGCAGGATATGTCGCTCGCGATCTATCGCGGCGAATTTTTGGGCATCATCGGCCACACGGGCAGCGGCAAGTCGACGCTGATCCAGCACTTGAACGGCTTGCTCAAGCCGACCTCCGGCCGGATACTTCTCGGTGGAGAGGACATCTGGGCGGACCCGAAGAAAATTCGGGACGTAAGATTCCGCGTGGGCCTCGTGTTCCAGTATCCGGAATACCAGCTTTTTGAAGAGACTGTTTACCGCGATATCGCGTTCGGCCCGACGAACATGGGCCTATCCAAAGACGAGATCGACCGCCGCGTGCGCGAATCCGCGCACTTTGCGGGCCTGACGGACGATCTGCTGGAAAAATCGCCGTTTGCCCTCTCCGGCGGACAGAAGCGCCGCGTCGCCATCGCAGGCGTTATCGCGATGGAGCCTGAGGTGCTCGTGCTCGACGAGCCGAGCGCGGGCCTTGACCCGCAGGGCAGGGAAGAGCTGCTTGCGAATATTCGAGAATTCCACCGCGCGCGCGGCACGACCGTTGTGCTCGTGAGCCACAGCATGGAGGAGATCGCGAAAAACGTCGACCGCATCGTCGTCCTGTCGGACAGCCACGTGCTCATGAGCGGCACGCCGCGCGAGGTCTTCGCCCGCGGCGACGAGCTGATGACCGCGGGCCTTGACGTGCCGCAGGTCACGCGCGTCGCGATGGCGCTGCACGATAAGGGCATTGCCATCAACCCCGCCGTTTACACCGTCGATGAGCTCAGCGAAGAGCTTGTCGCGCTCAAGAGAGGGGGCGGCAAGAAATGCTGAAGGATATCACGCTCGGCCAGTTTTTCCCGGGCGACACGCTCGCCCATAAGCTCGATCCGCGCACAAAGCTCCTCGTCACGGTGCTCTACGTCGTGGCGCTCTTCACGGCGAAGAGCTACATTGCCTACGGCGTTCTCATTCTGACGCTGATCGTCGCCGTGCGCATCTCGCGCGTGGGCGCGAAGGCGCTTTTCAAGGGATTAAAGCCGGTGCTGTTCATTATCGCGTTCACGGCGCTTTTGAACCTCTTTTACACGCCCGGCACGGAGCTGTGCCATTTCTGGATCTTCCGCATCACGATCGAGGGTGTGCGCGCTGCCATCACGATGATGCTGCGCATCACGCTGCTCATCATGGGCACGTTCCTGCTCACGTATACGACCTCTCCCATCCGCCTGACGGACGGTCTGGAGAGCCTGCTGGGCCCGCTCAAGAAGATCAAGGTCCCTGTGCATGAGCTCGCGATGATGATGTCGATCGCGCTTCGCTTCATCCCGACGCTCATCGAGGAGACGGATAAGATCATGTCCGCGCAGAAGGCGCGCGGCGCCGACTTTGAGACCGGAAGCCTCATGCAGCGCGCCAAGGCGCTCGTGCCGCTGCTCGTGCCGCTGTTTGTCAGCGCGTTCCGCCGCGCCGACGAGCTGGCGACGGCCATGGAATGCCGCTGCTACCACGGCGACGAAGGCCGCACGAAGCTCAATGTGCTGCACTACCAGACGCGCGACTATCTGGTGCTCGGCTACTACGCCGTGCTCGTGGCCGCGGTCATCGCGCTGCGATAAGAAGAAAGGACGCTTTTATGCGAAACATCGCCCTCAAGCTCATGTATAACGGCACGGCCTATCACGGCTGGCAGGTGCAGAAGACGGTCTCAAGCGTCTGCGAGACGATGGAAAAGGGCCTCTCGAAGGTCTGCGGCGGGAACGTCAAGCTCGTCGGCTGCGGCCGCACGGACGCGGGCGTGCACGCCGAGCGCTACATCGCCAATTTCCATACCGAGTCGCGCATTCCGGTCGAGCGCCTGCCGTTTGCCATCAATACGCACACGCCGGAGGATATCGTCGTGCGCGAAGCGCTTGAGGTGGCGAATGATTTCAACGCGATCCTCTCGTGTCAAAAAAAGGAATACACCTACCGCATTTATAATTCCCGCATCAAAAACCCGTTCTATGTCAATCGGGCGTACTTTTACCCCAAGCACCTCGACGAAGAGGTGATGGACCGCGCGGCGCGCGCCTTTGAGGGCACGCACGATTTCCGCGCCGTCCGCTCTGTCGGCACGGAGACGAAGACCACCGTGCGCACCGTGCACTACTGCCGCGTGTCGCGCTCGGGTGATCTTTTAGAGCTCAAGGTCTGCGCGGACGGGTTCCTGTATAACATGGTACGGGCGATCACCGGCACGGTGCTCTACGCCGCCGAGGGGAAGCTCACGCCAGAGGACATTCCCGAGATCCTGGCCTCCGGCGACCGCTCGCTCGCCGGCCCCACGGTGCCGCCGGGCGGACTGTACATGACGAGACTTTGGTATGAGGATGAACGGCTCAATGAATGATCTCAAAGAGGAAAAGGGAACACGCGAGGAGCTGAGGCGCTCGCAGGCGGCCCCGCGCCGCTCCGGCGGCGGGCTCAAGCGGGCGCTGATGGTGATTCTTGCGCTTGTGGTCGTGCTGGCCGTGGTCGTCGCCGCGGCGTGGAAGGACCTGAGCAGCCTTGACAGTGTGCGCCGCCTTTTCTCCTACAATAAGGTCACGCAGGATGAGCAGGGTAAGGTGGAGATGTACTCGTTCAGCAACGACCGCAGCAACACCTTTGCGCTGCTCGGCGACCATCTGATCGTCGCTTCGACGACGGGCGTGTCGGTCTACAGCAGCAGCGGCAGCGTGGTGGACAGCATGAGTGTGAAGCTCACGAATCCCGCCATCGCTGTCGGCGGCCAGACCGCCGCGGTCTATGATATCGGCGGGCAGACGCTTCTTATTTACTCTGCAAGCGGCCTTGTGCGCGATATGAGCGGCGAGTGCAGCGGCAATATCCTGTCGGTCAGCGTCAATTCCTCGGACTATCTGGCGCTCAACGCCGAAAAGAGCGGCTACAAGTCCGCTGTTACGGTGTACGACGCTTCGGGCGAGAAGACGTTTGCCTTCAACTCCTCGGAGCACTATGTTATCGACGCGGTCGTCATGCGCGACTGCAAGCGCATGGCGGCGGTGACGCTCGGCGAGTCGGACGGCATATTCGCCGACACGGTGAGCATCTATTCCCTCGGCAGCGATAAGGCGGACTCGGTCAACACACTCACGGGCTCGCTCCTGCTATCGCTCGACAGCGTGGCCGGTACGCTCTCGTGCCTGACGGACGAGAGCTTGACGCTCTTTTCATCGGACGGTACGCTTTCCGGCAGCTATCGCTACGAATACCCGTATCTGCGCGGTTCGAGCATGGGCGGCGACAACTACGCGGCGCTGCTGCTGAGCCGCTACCGCTCGGGCAGCACCATGAAGCTCGTGACTGTCTCGTCCGACGGTACAGAGATGGCAAGCCTTGACAGCAGCCAGGAGGTCCTGTCGATGTCCGCGGCGGGGAAGTATATCGCCGTGCTGTACAGCGACAGTCTGGTGCTCTACACGCCGCAGCTGCAGGAATACGCGCGGCTGGACGGCACGGAGTACGCGCGCTCTGTCATCATGCGCGAGGATGGTACGGCGGTGCTGATTGGCTCGTCGTCCGCCTGGCTTTATATTCCGTAATTTCTGTAAAACGCTAAAAATGTTACAATTTATGACTTGAAAGGAGCGCGGGAAACGTGAATAATGGTCTTATGATTGATGCAGTCTTCGCGCTCGTGCTCATTTTAAGCGTCGTGTTCGGCGCCAAGCGGGGGCTGTTCCGCAGCTTTATGGCGCTGGCGGCGATCGTGCTCGCGCTGATCGGCGCGTCGCTTCTGACCGACGCTTTGACCGAGCCCGTGACCGACATGCTGATGCCGCGCCTTGAAAAGAGCGTGGAGGAGTGGTTTGATACCGAATCGCAGACACCGCAGGGGGATGTCCCGCAGATCAAGGGGGAGACCCCGGCGGAGAGCGACGCCTCGGGTGAAACGCCAAACGGCGACGCCGCGCAGGACGCGGAAAACGTTCGGCAGGACGATTCGCCGCTCGCGGTGACAGGCCTTCTCAAAAAGCTGCTGCGCTTCGATTTCGACGGCGCGGTGCGTCAGTCGCTTCGAAATGCCGCGCGCGACGCAGCGCTTGCCGCCGTAAGGACGCTGCTCGGCAGCGTGGTGAGGACGCTCGTGTTCGTGCTGTGTTTTTTGGTGCTCACGCTGCTGCTCCGCTTAGTGACGGGAGGCATTGACAAGGTGTTAGACTTGCCAGTGCTGAACGCGCTCAACACCATCGGCGGCGGCGCGCTGGGTCTGATCGAAGGCGCACTTTTGCTGTTTCTCGTCTGCGATGTCGCACCGAAGCTCGGCGTCAAGGCCTTTGCCGACTACGAGGGCACGTATCTGTTATCGTTTTTTATGAGCCATACTCCGCGCGGGCTTGTCGCCGCGCTGTTACCCTGATCTTTACCCCAAGGAGGAAATACTATGCAGCCGCAACTTTGTTCCAGATGTAAAAAGAATATCGCCGTTGTGTTCATCACCCGTCAGGAAAACGGGCAGAACGTCAACGAAGGACTTTGCCTCAAGTGCGCGAAAAATCTCGGACTGCCGCAGGTGGACGAGATGATGCGCCGCATGGGCATCACGGATGAGGACCTTGACAATATCTCCAATGAAATGATGGGCGCCTTCGGCGGCGCGGAAAACCTCGAAGGTCTGACCGACGCCGACGATCCGGACGCCGACAACGAGGACGAGGACGGCAAGACCGCTACATTCCCGTTCCTGAGCCGCTTTTTCGGCGGAAATCCCGCTGCGAACGACGCACAAAATGGCAACGAGGCCGAGCAGACGCAGAGCCCGCGCAGCAACAAGAAGGTCGAAAAGGGGAGCAAGCACAAATTCCTCGACTCCTACTGCATCAATCTCTCCCAGCGCGCACGCGACGGCAAGCTCGACGCGGTCGTCGGCCGCGAGGAGGAGATCGAACGCGTCATCCAGATTTTGAACCGCCGCCAGAAGAATAACCCCTGCCTGATCGGCGAGCCGGGCGTCGGCAAGACGGCCATTGCCGAGGGCCTCGCCCAGCGCATCGTCGCGGGCGACGTGCCGTTCAAGCTGAGAAGCAAGGAGGTTTATCTTCTTGACCTGACCGCGCTCGTCGCGGGCACGCAGTTCCGCGGCCAGTTCGAGAGCCGCATGAAGGGCCTCATCGAGGAGATCCGCAAGATGGGCAACGTCATCCTCGTCATCGACGAAGTGCACAACATCGTCGGCGCGGGCGACGCCGAGGGCAGCATGAACGCCGCCAACATCTTGAAGCCCGCGCTTTCCCGCGGCGAGATCCAGGTCATCGGCGCGACGACCTTTACCGAGTACCGCAAGCACATCGAAAAGGATACCGCGCTTGAGCGTCGTTTCCAGCCCGTCACGGTCAATGAGCCGAACATGGAGGACACGCTCAAAATTTTGAAGGGCATTGCCCACTATTATGAGCAGTACCACGGCGTCAAGATCCCCGAGGGCATCCTGCGTCAGGCCGTGCTGCTCTCCGAGCGCTACATTACCGACCGCTTCCTGCCCGACAAAGCCATCGACCTCATCGACGAGGCATGCTCGGACCTCAACCTGCATGACAAGAACATCAACCGCCGCATGGAGCTGCGCCGCGAGATCGAGGATTACGACAAGGAGCGCGAGCTTTTGCAGGGCGCAGAAGAACCCGACTTTGAGCGTCTGGCCGAGCTCAAGAGCCTTACCATCAAGGCGCAGACCGAGCTCGATGTGCTCTGCGCGCAGGGCGACCCGCAGCTCACGATGGACAACCTCGCCCGCGTGATCGAGCTCTGGACGAAGATTCCCGCCTCGCGCATCCGTGAGGACGAGTTCCGCCGTCTGAGCGAGCTTGACAAGCGCTTAAAAGAGCACATCGTCGGTCAGGACGAGGCTGTCGAGGCTGTCGCTGCGGCCATCCGCCGCAATCGTGTGGGCATCTCGCCCAAGCACAAGCCGGTGAGCTTCATCTTTGTCGGCCCCACGGGCGTCGGCAAGACCGAGCTTGTCAAGCAGCTGGCGCAGGACCTCTTCAACTCGCCCGACGCGCTCATCCGCCTCGACATGTCCGAGTTTATGGAAAAGCACTCGGTCTCCCGCATCGTCGGCTCGCCCCCGGGCTATGTCGGCTATGATGAAGCCGGCCAGCTGACCGAAAAAATTCGCCGCAAGCCCTACGCCGTCATCCTTTTCGACGAGATCGAAAAGGCGCACCCCGACGTGATGAACGTTCTGCTGCAAATTCTCGACGACGGCGAGATCACCGACTCCCACGGCCGCAAGGTGAATTTTGAAAATACCGTTATCGTGATGACGTCCAATGCGGGCAGCGAACGCAAGGAGGGTACCGTTGGCTTCGGTCACACGGTGAACGAGCAGAACCGCGACCGCGCGATGAAGGCGCTCAGCGAGTTCCTGCGCCCCGAATTCCTGAACCGTGTGGACGAGGTCATCTGCTTCAACCGCCTTGACGAGAAGAATTTCGCCGGCATCACCCGCATCATGCTCGATGAGCTGCAAAAGAGCCTCGAGGACAAGGGCCTGCACTTTACGTGGGACGAGGATGTTGAGGACTACCTCGTCAAGAAGTCCTACTCCGCGACCTACGGCGCGCGCAACCTGCGCCGCACCATTCAGAAAGAGCTCGAAGACGTCATGGCCGCGCAGATCATCGACTCCTACGAGCACCCCGTCACGCAGATCCATGCGTCGATGGAGGACGGCAAGCTCGTCGTCCGCAGCCTGTAAAAGAAAGGGGAGGGAGACCATGTTCCATCTGTTCCGCAAGGACATTGAAAAGCACTGCGCCTACTGCAAGAGCGGATCTGTCATCAACGAAGGGCAGGTCATCTGCTCCCGCCGCGGCGTGGTCGATTCTGCCGACCACTGCCGTCACTTCTGCTACGATCCGCTCAAGCGCGTGCCGCCGAGACCCGCCACGCTGCGCGATCAGTATACCTCCGAGGATTTTTCCCTGTAAGGCCGGGCAGCGCCCCGAACAATAAAGAAAGAAGGCCGATTCCCATGAACATTTCTCAGGTTTACGCAGTCTATTTCAGCGCCACCGGCAACACCAGAAAAGTGACCACCACGCTTGCAAATGCCCTTGCCGTCAGCTTCGACGTGCCGCTCGAGGTGCGCGATTTCACGCTGCCCACCGCACGCGAGGAAAGCTATGAGTTTGCTGCGGGCGACCTTGTCGTGTTCGGTATGCCGACCTATGCAGGCAAGCTTCCGAATAAGCTGCTCGAGTTTGTGAAGTCCGGCTTTCACGGAAACGGCGCGCTGGCTGTGCCGGTCGTGACGTTCGGCAACCGCAGCTTTGACAATTCGCTTGCCGAGCTCTGCGCCTGCCTGGAAGCGGACGGCTTCCATACCATCGGCGCGGGCGCGTTTGCCTGCCGTCACGCTTTTACCGACGCGCTTGCCAACGGCAGACCCGATTCCGACGATATGGCGGAGCTTGCAAAGCTCGGCTCCGCGGTCGTGGGCCGCATCGTGCGGATGACCGAGTATCCCGCGCCCGTTACGGTCGACGGTGACGCCGACGCGCCGTATTACCGCCCGCTGGGCCTCGATGGCGAACCGAAGGTGTTTCTGAAGGCGAAGCCCAAGACCGACCTCGACAAGTGTATCCACTGCGGTGTGTGCGCCTCACTCTGCCCGATGGGCTCGATCAATCCCGATGATGTCACCGAGGTCGTGGGCGTGTGCATCAAATGCCACTCCTGCGTGCGCAACTGCCCGATGGGTGCGAAGTATTTCGACGATCCCGCGTTCCTCTCGCACCGCGCGATGCTCGAACGCGACTACACGCGCAGAGCGGAGGACAATATCTTTACGGCGTAAGAAAGTACATAAAAAGGCTCTGTTTGGGTTCTCCCAAACAGAGCCTTTCTTTATTTTGCTGTCAGCTGAGGTGGACAAGGGTCGTGCCAAGCTTTTCGGTGAAGCCCAGCGCGCGGTACATTCCCTCGTCGCACAAAGCACAGGTAACGGCAAGACTGGCAAGGTGATTTGCCCTACCGTATTCCTGCGCCGCAGACGCGAGCTGCCGCGCGGCGCCTTGCTTTCGGAACACCGGTTCGACGAAGAAATCCTCAAAGACACCGATGTCCGCACATGCGAATGTCGAAAATACGCGGCTCACGCTGCACATTCCGACCATGCGTGTTTTGCGGTAGGCGGCAAAGAAGGTGATGCGTTCCTCTTGAATGGCCTGCAAAAGCTGCGCTTGCTTTCTCTCGTCGAGCGGCGTTTCACCGATCTCAGCGAGATAGCCGTTTTCGAGTTTCCAAAGCTGCCAGTCGTCCGCACCGGGGACGAACTGACGGACGGTGATGGGGGCGTATTCCTCCGGCGGGCGTAGCATCAGCGGTATGTTCCACTCGTCGCAGCCGTTCGGCAGAAAGCCAAGTCTGCCCCAGAAGCGCTCGCGCGGCGCGGTGTCGCAGTTGAGCTCAAAGTAGCTTGCCCTGCGTTCGCGCGCCCAAGAGAGCAGCGCCTCACCGCAGGCGTGACCTGTACTGCTTCCGCGAAATTCCGGGTAGACGCAGAACTCCATGATGAAGCACTTGCCGTCCTCTGAACCATAGATGACCGGCATCGTAAAACCGATATCCTGCCCGCCGCGCTCGAAAAAGAGAAAGTGCAGGCGGTTTTCCTGCCGCCTGTGCAGTGTCTTAAGCTGCGAGAGGTACTCATCGCTGAGAAAATAGGCGAGATCCTCGGCCTGCTCAATCTCGGGGAAGATATCGCGCCGGTGATAGAGATGCAGTTTCTCGAAAAAGCGTGCGATCTCACTGCCTGTGATGGCCTCACGAATGAAAATAAGATGTTCCATTGTCGTCCTCCAAAGTAAAATTTCGGAGGGTCAGGAAGTGTGGACCCTCCATACACGCTGCATCATCATAACAGATCAGTCCTTTCTTCCTGAATTTGCCGCGGTACGCGGCTGAAGAGAGCATAGCATATTTTTTTGCAAAAGGGAAGCGCGCAAACGGACGTTTCCGCATAAGCTGAAAACGAAAAGATTGATTTTGGAGGGAACGCTATGCAACCGTTGCACTTTTTCCTCGGCGCAAACAGCGAAGAGGGCTTTTTCTCGCTCTATGACCAGCTTTTGGGCGGTCGGCTCGACGATCTGATGATTCTGAAAGGCGGCCCCGGCTGCGGCAAGTCGACCTTCATGCGCCGCGTGGGCGCGGCGATGGAGCGCGCGGGCGAGCGCATCGTGTACATCAACTGCTCGGGTGACCCCGATTCGCTCGACGCTGCGATCTTTCTGGACCGTAATGCCGCCATTGTCGATGGCACCAGCCCGCACGTGCTCGAGCCGACCTACGCGGTCGCGAGCGAACGCTATGTCGATCTGACGCGATTTTACGACGTGGAAGTAGCCAAGGCGCGCCGCGCGGAGATCGTCGCGCTGAGCGACGAATATCGCGCACACTACCGCAGCGCCTATCGCATCCTGCGCGCGATGGGCGAGGTGGAGAGCGAGCACCGCGTGGCAATGCACGCGCAGATGGATTTTTCGAAGCTCCGCCGCCGCACCGACGGCATCCTCGCACGCGAGCTGCGCGGTGAGGGAGGCGGCAGAGGGCGCGTCGACCGCGCGTTTTTGGGCGGTGTGACGCATCGGGGCGAGATTTGCCGGTTCGACACCGTCGAAGCCCTCTGCCCGCGCATCTATGCCATCATCGACAGTGCGGGGCTGGGAAACGAAATGCTTGAGATCGTCGTGCAGGCGGCACAGGCGAAGCATTTCGACATCATCGCCTGCCCGAATCCAGACCGGCCGCAGGAGCTCCAGCATGTGCTGATCCCGGAAAAAGGGCTGGCGTTTATCACAACGAACGCGCGCAACCCGTACGGCGGGAAGCCCTACCGCCGCCTGCGTCTCGACGCGATGGCGGAGGAGAAGCTCACGCGCGCGCAGAAGGCGAAGCTGCGCTTCACGCGCCGCGTGGAGGCGTCACTTTTAGATGAGGCTGTGGGCGCACTGTCGGATGCCAAAAAAGCGCACGATGCGCTGGAGAATGCATACCATCCCTGCGTGGATTTTGAGGGTGTCACTGCGCTCGCAGAGCGTGAGATCAATAGATTATTAAAGCAATAGTGCTTTACAGGCTTTTGCTGCCTGAAGGCAGCAATGTGATTCCCTGCGCGGCGCAGGGTGCGGCAAAGGGGGCCATTCTCTCACGTGAGAGAATGGCCCCCTTTAGATCCCCCCAAGAGAACGCAAGGGGCCTTGCCCCTTGACCCCGCACATTGGCAGTCAGGCACTTGAAGAACTGCTCAGCCTGCGGATTGCACTGCGGTGTACATGGCTTCGTCATGAACCCCTGCGGTTCGTTGCATGTTGCAACCGCGCCTTACTATCGTGAGGCGCGAGTGACGTTACCTCGGCGGCGGACTGCCTGCCGAATGCGGCATTGCTACGCTCGCCGCATTGATTAGCACTCCGGTAGACGGTGATTACTGCGCACTTCTATAAGATGGGCAGAGCGGCAGCGGATAGTAGGAGCAAGCCAAGTCGTATAGCAGAGGCCAACGCGGCTTCGCCGCGCTATGGGCAGTGCAATCGGCAAGCATTGCAGCTCTTCGAGCTGCTCACTTGCAATGCGAATCCCTTTCTCTTGGGGGTCAAAGGGGGATATTCTCTTTCCGTGGAAAGAGAATATCCCCCTTAATCGTCCCCCTGCACGGTGCAGGGAAAACCCCGCCCTTTCGGGCGACTTTGATTCATTGTGCCATATCGGCACGAAAATAAACCGTCCGCTCTGGCAGCGATAAGATCAGCGTATACTCACTGCTTTTCCCGCCTGCGGCGTCGGTATATTCTGTGACGCCGACGAGGGCTGTGCCTGTCTCGCCGCCCAGCGTAAGGTCGTAAAGCACGTCGTTCGCGTCGCGCTGGGTGAGGGTATAGGTGCCGCTCTGCGTGCTGCCGTCTGCGTCGGTGACGGTCAGTGTGCAGTCCTGCGCCGTGCAGGTGAGGGCAGGGAGGTCGAGGGGTTGACCTGCGCTGTCAATGGCCTGCGCCGACGTCCAGTCGTGGCCTTCGATGGTCAGTGTATTGCTGTCATCTTCCTTACCGCAGCCGGCGAGAAGAACGATAAGCAGCAGCGGCAGCAGAATGCTGTGTTTACCTGTCATGTGGTTTTCCTTTCCAACGCTTAAATAGCAAGCCGGACAGCACGCCGACCCCCACGGCAAAGAGCGATACCGCGCTCAAAAACAGCCATGTGGGGAATTTGTTTGCGACATAGATCGCGGTCAGAGTGTCGGCATAGCCGATGATCGCCTCGCAGTTGGCAACCGGTCCTGTGCCGCAGTTCATTCCCTCGGGAATGGGCGGTCCGGCGGTAAAGTACTGCACGGCGCACCAGAGGAGCACCGGCACACTGACAGCGAGCAGTATACACGCGCCGATGGTCAAAACCTTTGTGCGCGTGCGGCGTTCTTTTTCCGATACACCCGCAGCGGGCGGCGCGGAAGAAGTGCTCTCCGGCGTGCCGGTCAACTCTGCGAGCGGAACGCCGAAAAAGCCCGAGAGTGCGAAGAGGTTCGCCGTGCTCGGCAGCGACGAGCCGTCTTCCCACTTTGTCACAGCCTGCCGCGAGACTTCGAGTGCCTGCGCCAGCGCCTCCTGCGACAGCCCGCGCTCCTTTCGAAGCGTGCGGATGCGCGCGCCGAGTTCGTTGTCCATGATCGTGCCTCCTTTGCCTTGATGGCGCTATCGTAGCAGTTTTTGGCGCAAAAGTCCACCAAGTATTCCGCTACTATCGGTAGCGAAACGGAAAAAGCCGCCCGAATGGGCGGCTTTTCACGCGTATTTACTTCTTGCGGCAGCTCAGCTCGCCGTTTTCGGCGTCGAGCACGAGCGTGCTGCCCGCGGCGAGGTCGCCGCGCAAAATCTCCTTGGCGATCAGCGTCTCCGCCGCGCTCTGGAGGTAGCGCTTGAGCGGACGCGCGCCGTAGATCGGGTCGAAGCCACGCTCGATGATGAGGCTCTTGGCAGCATCCGTGACCTCAAGCTTGAGGGTCTTGTCGGCAAGGCGCTTCTTGAGGCCTTCCATCAGGATGTCGATGATGCCGGAGAGGTTTTCCTTCGTGAGGGGCTTGAACAGGATGATCTCGTCGAGACGGTTCAAAAACTCTGGGCGGAACGCGCGGCGCAGCTCGCCCATGACGGCGGCACGGGCACTCTCGGAGATGCTGCCGTCCGGCTGGATGCCGTCGAGCAGCTCGGAGGAGCCGAGGTTCGATGTCAGGATGATGATGGTGTTCTTAAAGTCTACCGTGCGGCCCTGCGAATCGGTGATGCGGCCGTCGTCGAGAATTTGCAGCAGGATGTTGAAGACGTCTGGGTGCGCCTTTTCGACCTCGTCGAACAGCACGACACTGTACGGCTTGCGGCGCACGGCCTCAGTGAGCTGACCGCCCTCGTCATAGCCGACGTATCCCGGAGGGGCACCAATGAGACGCGAGACGGAGAATTTCTCCATGTACTCGGTCATGTCGATGCGTACGAGGTTATGCTCATCATCGAACAGGCAGTCGGCGAGGGACTTTGCAAGCTCCGTCTTGCCGACGCCCGTGGGGCCGAGGAAGAGGAAGCTGCCGATCGGACGGTTCGGGTCCGCAATGCCTGCGCGCGAGCGCTGGATGGCCTCGGTGACGAGGCGCACCGCCTCGTCCTGACCGACGACACGCTTGTGAATGATCTCGTCGAGGCGCAGCAGCTTTTCGCGCTCGCCCTCCATCAGACGGCTGACGGGGATGCCGGTCCACTTGCCGACGATGTCGGCAATCTCGTTTTCAGTCACGGTGTCGTGCACCATGGAGTTGTCGCCCGTGTGCTTTTCGGCCGCGGCCTCGGCGTCCTTGAGCTGCTTTTCGAGGGCAGGGAGGTCAGAGTACTTGAGTTTGGCGGCCTTTTCATATTCAAGGTTCGCCTGCGCGCGCTCGATCTCACCGTTCATCTGCTCGATCTGGCTCTTGAGCTGCTTCACGCTGTCCACGCCGCTCTTTTCCGCCTCCCAGCGGGACTTCATGGCGTTGAACTGCTCCTTCTCATCGGCAAGCTCTTTCTTGAGCTCCTCGAGACGGTCGCGCGAGAGCTGGTCGTCTTCCTTCTTGAGGGCCATCTCCTCGATTTCCTGCTGCATGATCTTGCGGCGCAGGTCGTCGAGCTCTGCGGGCATCGAGTCGATCTCCGTGCGGATCATCGCGCAGGCCTCATCGACGAGGTCGATGGCCTTGTCGGGCAGGAAACGGTCGGTGATATAGCGGTCGGAGAGCGTCGCGGCGGCGACAAGCGCGTTGTCGTGGATGCGAACGCCGTGATAGATCTCATAGCGCTCCTTCAGGCCGCGCAGGATGGAAATGGTGTCCTCGACTGTCGGCTCGTTGACCATAACGGGCTGGAAACGGCGCTCAAGAGCCGCGTCCTTTTCGATATACTGACGGTACTCGTCGAGCGTGGTCGCGCCGATGCAGTGGAGCTCACCGCGGGCGAGCAGGGGCTTTAAGAGGTTGCCTGCGTCCATGCTGCCCTCGGTCTTGCCTGCGCCGACGATGGTATGCAGCTCATCGATGAAGAGGATGATCTTGCCTTCGGACTTTTTGACCTCGTTCAAAACGGCCTTTAAGCGCTCTTCAAACTCGCCGCGGTACTTTGCGCCCGCGATCAGTGCGCCCATGTCGAGCGAGAAGATCGTGCGGTCCTTGAGGCCCTCGGGCACATCGCCGCGCACGATACGCTGGGCAAGGCCCTCGGCGATGGCCGTCTTGCCGACGCCCGGCTCGCCGATGAGCACAGGGTTGTTCTTCGTCTTACGCGACAGAATGCGGATGACGTTGCGGATCTCCGCGTCGCGGCCGATGACGGGGTCAAGCTCCTTCGAGCGGGCGCGTTCGACAAGGTCCGTGCCGTACTTCTTGAGCGCGTCGTAGGAATCCTCGGGATTGTCGCTCGTCACGGGGGAGGTCTTGACCTTTGCCAACTCGTCCGAGAAGCGGCTTCTCGTGATGCCGTGGTCGGAGAGCAGCTGGCGCACGCTCTGCGAGCCCTCGGAGAAGATGGCGAGCATCAGGTGCTCAACGGAGAGATACTCGTCGTGCAGCTTTTCGGCGGTCTTTTCGGCAAGGTTCAGGATCTTGCCGACCTCGGGCGAGGCGTATACCTCGCCGCTGCCGCCGGAGATGCGGGGCAGATTGCGGATCAGCGTGTCGATCTCGGAGAGCAGGCCGTCGCAGTCGACGCCCATCTTACCGAACAGTGACCCAATCAGTCCGCCGTCCTGATCGAGCAGGGCATAGAGCAAATGTTCGGTCGTTACATACTGGTTGCCGTTTTCCTGCGCCATGCTCTGCGCGGTCTTGACGGCTTCCAAAGCCTTTTGCGTATATTTTTCAGCATTCATTCAAGTTCACCTCAAATTCGTGTTTTTTACAATTAAGTGATCAAATGAGCAGCGTTCTGCTTCTCAGATCGCCGCGGTAAGCCATTTCAACATCGCTCGCGGAGAGCGAGCCGTCGAGATAGCCCTTGAGCAGCCGGTCGAAGAGCTGGACATAAGCGCTGATTGCACCGGCGACATCATCGGCAGTCAGCGCCTTTCCGCGCGGCATCGCGAGCGGACGGACGAAGCGCCCGTCGTACAGCGCGCAGGAAATGGAGCTGCCGAGAAGCGGTGCGAGGCACTTGTCTTCGATTTGCACCCAGAGCCGGAAGAAGCTCGTCATTGCGGAGATCAGCGCCGTCGACTGCGTGCGGAACACGATGTTCAGCGTGCCCATCGTCTGGGCGTCGCCATTGCTCAGGTCGACCTCGTACTTGACCGTGGGGCGGTATTTGTACGATAAGCTCGACTTGAGCGACATTGTGGACGAGCCGGGAGCGAAGAACGGCACCAGCTCGCGCGTGGGCGTCATCAGCTCTTCGATGGCCTCAAAGATATCGTTCCAGCGGCGTTCAGGCGTCGGCACGGAGACGTACTCGGCCAAAATCTGGTTGACGAGCGCCGAACGGTTCGTGCCCATCCGGTGAGCCAGCGCGTCGACCTCGCGCACCACATCATCTGACAGCGTCAGACTGTAAAGATTTTTCTTCATCATGCGCCTCCTTGGGGTTCTTTTTCTTTCTGGATGCTATCATAGCACGGGAACAAACTTTGTCAATAGATTTATATAAAAATGATTACGAGTTATATGCGAATTTACACGGAGTTCATAATTGCAAAGGAAGCGGAAAAAGGGAAAAGCCGCAATGAATTTCACTGCGGCTTTTCCCTTTTGAGAGATATGAGAGATGAGAGAATAGCAAATTTACAGCAGGCCTTGGAGCAGGATGATGACGATCAGGATCGGCAGCACCCACTGGAAATAGGGCTTGAGCTTGGGCGAGAGCTTGACGCCCGCGCCCTTGTTGACCTCGGCAAGGTACTTGTCAAAGCCCCAGCCCCACTTGGTGACGCAGAACAGAAGGTAGACAAGAGAGCCGATGGGCAGCAGGAGGTTGCTCACAAGGAAGTCCTCGCTGTCGAGCACGTCCTTGCCGAGAATGGGGTGGAAGTCGCTCCAGATGTTGTAGCCGAACACGCAGGGAAGACTCAGGAGCATCAGCAGCACGCCATTGATGAAAACGGCTTTCTTGCGGCTCCAGCCAAATGTATCCATGCAGATGGCGAGGATATTTTCAAACACCGCCAGCACCGTGGACATGCTCGCAAACATCATGAAGAGGAAGAAGAGCGTGCCCCAGAAGCGGCCGCCCGCCATGTTGACAAAAACCTGCGGCAGCGTAACGAAGAGAAGGGACGGGCCATTGTCGGGCGCTACGCCGTAGGAAAAGCATGCGGGGAAGATGATCGTGCCGGCCATGAGCGCAACGAAAGTGTCGAGCGCGCAGATGCGAATGGATTCGCCGACGAGAGTGTGATCGTCGGACATGTAGCTGCCGAAGATCTCCATCGCCGCAATGCCGAGCGAGAGTGTGAAGAAGGCCTGATTCATCGCGTCAGTGATGAGGCTGCGCAGGCCGTTTTCACGAATGGAATCGAGCGAGGGGAGCAGGTAGAACTTCATGCCCTCTGCCGCGCCGGAGAGCGTCAGGCTGTGGCCGGCGAGAATGAGAATGAGCGCGAGCAGCGCGATCATCATGACCTTGGATACGCGCTCAAGACCCTTTTGCAGACCGAACGAACAGACGACAAAGCCGACGATGACGATGGCGACCGCCAAAATGCCCATTTCAACAGGATTGGCCAACAGCTCGCCGAACACGGCGGACGCGTCCTCCGCGGGCATGCCTGAGTAGAACTTACCGGTCAGGAACCTGCCAAAGTAGCTCACCATCCAGCCGGAAACCGTCGTGTAGTACATCATCAAGAGGTAGCAGCCGATCAGGCAGAACCAGCCGTGGATGTGCCACTTGGACTTGGGCTTTTCGAGCCTCTTGTAGGCGAGGATCGCGCTCTTGCGGCTCGCGCGGCCGACGGCCAGCTCCATCGTCAGCACGGGAACGCCCATGATGAGCAGGCACAGAATGTAAAAGAGAACAAAATAGCCGCCGCCGTTTTTGCCCGTCACATAGGGGAAGCGCCAGACATTGCCGATGCCGATGGCGCAGCCCGCGCTGACGAGCAGGAAGCCCAGGCGGGAGCGGAACGATTCGCGTTTCATGTTGATCGACCTCATTTGTAAAAGATTTATGAACGATGTGCTTATCTTACCGCAGGAAGATGGGCTTTACAAGACCGATTATCGGATGATATAATAAGTAAAACTTATGTTATGAGGAAATGAGTACATGAATCGCAATCAGCTACGCTATTTTGTCTCCGCCGCGGAGCACCGGAGCTTCACAAAGGCGGCGGAGCAGTATTACATCTCACAGACCGCGGTGACGCAGCAGATCCAGCAGCTTGAGCAGACGCTCGGCTGCGAGCTCTTCGACCGCAGCACACGCCCTGTAAGCCTGACGAGCGCGGGAAAGTCGTTCCTTTTGGACGCAAAAGCGATCTTAGAGCGCATGAGCCGCGCGCAGGAGCGTGTGCATGACGCGGCGACGGGTCTGACCGGCACGCTGCGCGTCGGCTACGTGCGCGGCTACGAGCGCAGCGACCTCTCGGTCCTGATGCGCCACTTCCACCAGAAAAACGGAAACGTGCTCATCTCGTTCTACCGCTGCTCGACGGATGTGCTGGCCGCGGGGCTTTTACATCAGGAGTATGACATCGTCTTCACCTGGGACTCGACGAACTTACGCACGCAGGAGGGCGTCGCGTTCCAGACGGTCGAAAAGGCACGGCTCGTCGTCGCGCTTTACGCGGGCCATCCGCTCGCGCAGCGCCGACAGCTCACGCGGCAAGAGCTGCGCGGGGAGAATATCTTATATATGTCGCCCGACGCCGCGCCCGACTCCTATGGCGACGCCTTTTTCATGCAGCGCTACGCCGAGGCGGGCTACAAGCCGAACATTCTCTTCCGCTCGGCGGACACCGAAAGCATCCTGATGATGGTCGCGGCGGAGGAGGGCATTTCGCTCCTGCCCGGCTACTGCACCGACCGCCTTTACAATGCCGACAACCTCGTCTTCGTTCCACTCGTGGGCGAGGGGGAGGAGGAAGAGATCATCGCCGCCTGGCAGAGCGGCAACCAGAACCCGGCGCTGGGACGGTTTTTGGCTGAACTCAATCAAAAAGACCCGCCTTACTGAGGCGGGTCTTTCCTATTACAATATCAATTGTAAATTGTCACGATTCGGCCTTTTCAGCGTTCAGTGCTTCAAGCGCCTGCTCCATTTCGGCCGTTTCGGTGCGCGGCTCAAGGCGGTGCAGGCAGTCGAGGCATTCGGTACAGTGCTTACGCTTGTCCTGCGGCCAAAGGGCGCTGAGTTCCGGCACGTTGATGGCTTGCTTCTCGAGCAAGAGCCTTATTTTCCAAGTGATGTAAAGCGTAATACCATTCCACCACGGAGAGCCCATTTTGCGTCCGACGTCAAGCGCCTTGCTCAGCCGCGCGGCGGCGGAGACGTACTGACCGTCCTCCACGTCGAACAGCGCGAGGTACGACAGCGCGATCGGCATCTGGCTGTATTCGTGGAAGGACTGATAGAGCTCCTCGGCGTACGAGAGCAGCTCGCGCGCGACCTCCTTTTCACCGCTCTGATAGGCGGCGACGCCGTAGTCGGTGTAGATGATGGCCGCGCCGGGGTACGAGCCGCGGCGCTGGTTGAAGAGAATGGCCTTGTCGTAGTATTCGAGTGCCTTGTCGAAGTTGCGCTCGAGGCGGTACGTTTCGGCAATATAGTTGTACGCGCCCGCGATGCTGATGACATAGCGGCCCTCGCCGTCCGCGTCGAGTGATTCAAAAAAGCTGATGGAGCGGTCGAGCCAGCTGCGGCACTTGTCGTATTCGCCGATCATCAGGTACATGAGGCCCTGTAGGCGCAGGAACTTACCCCAGTCCGGCGTATTTTCCAAACGCGATTTATACTGCATGCCAAGGCGCAGATGCTCACGCATGACGGGAAGATCATAGGTCTGGATGGCATAGTAGATGAACTGTAAATGCGCGTTCGCGGCCATCTGCCAGTCGCCCGCGGTGGTACTGCTCTTGAGGAGCTGGCCGACAACGGGGAGGCCCGCGTCGTATTCGCCGCCGTGGATGTAGTAGCGGCTTTCGACGTACAAGAGCTGACGCTCGAGCTGGTCGAGCTCCTTGGCGTTCGCGCCGAACTGCGTGGAGCGCAGCGAGGCAAGCTCGCGCTCGAGGATCTGAAAGTAGCCGGTCAGACCATCCTCCTTGACTGTCAGCGCGTCCGAGCCGTCGGTCAGGATCGGCATGAGCTCATAGCACATACCGGCAAATGCGTCAAGGGAAAGTACTTTATACTTGAAGGCTTTGAAGGTGTCGCCGCCTGCGGTGAAGTGCTGCACGAGCTGATCGTAGAGGTCGGTCGAACCGTCGCTGCCGAGCTGCGCCTCCAGATATTGCGCGGCACGCAGATGCAGGATGCGGCGCGCGGACTCCGACTGGCGCTGCGAGAGCATGGCCTTCACGCGCTCGTGCGTGAACGAATAGCCGAGCACCTTGCCGCGCGTGGATTCGGTGAGCAGATTTTTCTGCTTGAGCTGGTCGCAGAGGTACAGAAGCTCCAGCGGCGTTTTTGTCAGAAGAGAGGTGAGAATGTCGAACGGCGCCCAGTCGCGGAAGACCGAGATGACGTCGAGTACCTGCAATTCATCGGACGAAAGGCCCGCGAGGCGCATCTGAATGATGCTGTCCGCGCTGGCAGGGATGTTTTTGAGCCCATTCGACTCGTGCATCGAGTCGAGCAGCTGCACGAGGAAGAGGCCATTGCCCTCCGTGCTCTGGTAGAGGTTGTCGATCTCCTTTTGCGAGTAGCGGCCCGGGGCGTAGAAGTTGACGAAGCGCGTTGTCTCCTCCTGTGAAAAGGCGTCGATATTGTACACGTCGAGCAGCTTGTCGCGCACGGCGTTGTTGAGCACCTGCTGGGCGTAGGGCTGCAAAATGTCGCGGCTCGTGCAGATGATCGTGATGTTCGTGCTGCGCAGGCGGTGCAGCAGCATCGAAAGGAGGTCGGCGCTGTTGTTGTCGATCCAGTGGATGTCCTCCAAAATGAGCAGCACCGGCACCTTTTTGGCGACCGTCGACAAAATGAGCAGCGTGCTCTCAAGCGCGGCGGGATAATCTGCGCCCGCGGGATAGTCGCTCGAAATGCCGGAGAAATTGTGCTGGCATTCAACGGACAAGCAGGGGAAGAGGCCCGCGGCGGTCTTAATGTAAACATCCGGAATACGGATATTTTCGGATTCGAATTTCGGGATGAGCTGGAGCATGATCGTGTTCCACGGGGCGAGCACGGTGTTCATCTCGGACTGGTAGCACGAGGCCTGGCAGATCGCCCAGCCGGAAAAATCGTACTGGTGCAGGATGTAGTTGATGAGGTATGTCTTGCCGACGCCCGTCTTGCCCTGAATCAGCGCGCAGATCTTGTCGCTTTCAAGGCGCGAGCCGTTGCACAGCGATACGAGCTTGTGCAGCACCGCGTCCTTGCCGATGAGCTGCTGGTCGCTGCCGACCTCGAGCTTGTAGGTCGAGGTGTTCCACGCGTCGACGATCTGATAGTAGAGTGCGGAGGTCTCCTTGAGCGGGGAGATGCTGAACTCGTCGGAAAGATTCTTACAGAGCGTATGGTAAAGGCCAAGTGCTTTACGGAATTTCTTCTGGTCGCGGTAGACCTGCATGAGCGTGGAGAACGCGCTTTCCTCCAGCGGGTCAATGGCGATGTACTCCGTGCCGTACTTTTCGGCAAGGTCGAGCTTGCCGGCGTAATAGGCCTCCTTTTCCGCCGCCAAAAGCTGGTGGAGGTACTGCGACTGATAGAGATTGCGCTGATCGCTCAGCCATGCGTCAAACGCGGAGGAGTGGGAGACATTGAAGTCCTTCAGAAATTCTCCGTGATAGGCGCTGAGCATGTCGCCGCGCTCAAAATCGTAGACATCGCAGGCGATCTCAACGTCGGCGGAGAATTCAACGATCGAGCGCTGGCCGGGGACGAAGGGATCGAAGGCAAACGCCTTGCGGATGGTGTAGATCGCGTGGCGTAGATTTTTGAGCGCTGTGGCGGAATCGGTATCCTCGTAGAGCAGGCCGATGAGCTCGCTGCGGGTGGTTTTGCGCTTGAGGATCAAATAGTACAAAAGAGCGTCGGCTTTTTTATAGGGGAGCGTGATCTCCCGCCCGTCGACGGAAACGGCGGGCGTACCGAACAGTTTTGCGTTTAACTCAGGCATGTCAAGGCCTCCCAACAGAAATAACACGTTAGTGCAGTAAACAAAGATAGTATACTCAAACCGTTGAAAAATAGCAAGTACTTCGACGAAAATACGATATTTTAAGCGAAAAATAACGCTATGGTCGAATACCTCAACGCTAATTCAACGCGCGTATGATATAAAGGCAGCATCAAAATAGTACGGGTCTGCCTTTTGCTGCCCGTTTAGTTTAGGAGGCGGCATCCATTTGAATTACGTTGGAACAGCGCGGCCGATCCACGACGCCAAGGGCAAGGCCACGGGGTATAGCAAATACGCCGGCGACATTTCACTGCCGAATATGGCGTATCTCTGCATGCTCCACAGCAAGATCCCGCACGGCTATGTCAAGGCGGTCCATGCGGAAAAGGCGCTGGCGCTTCCGGGCGTTTACGGCGTTTATCACTGCCTGAACACCACCGACCGCAAGTATAACCGCTACCGTTCAAGCTTCGATCAGGCGTACTTAGCGAACGAGGAACGCGCATTCAATCAGTATGTGCGCTTTGTGGGCGACAAGATCGGCGTGGTCGCGGCCTGCGACCAGGAAACAGCGGAGAGAGCCGCGCGTCTTGTCGAAGTAGAGTATGAAGAGCTCCCGTTTTCCATCGGCTTCGACGATACGCTCGCGGGTAAGAATTGTCTGGACGGCGAAACACCCGTCCGCGACGAATATGAGCTGGAGGTCGGCGAGAAGCAGGGCAGCGCCGAGGGGCTCATTGAGGTGTGCAGCACGATGGAGCTGCCGCGCCTGCACCACGCCACGATGGAGACACACGCCTGCATTGCCGACTATGACCCCTATAGCGACATGCTGACCGTCTACTGTCCGAACCAGGCCGTGCACGGCATTCGTACCGTGCTCGCGGACTTTTTGGAGATGCCGGAGAGCCATGTACGCGTCGTTAAGGCGACGATGGGCGGCTCGTTCGGTGCCAAGCAGGAGTGGTTTTTAGAGCCCGTCACGGCGCTCGTCGCAAAAAAACTCTGCCGCCCCGTCAAGCTCGTCTATTCCCGCGGCGAGGCGATGACCGACACGATCGTGCGCGGCGCGATGCGCATGAGCGCGCGCGGCTACTACATGCCCGACGGCGAGATGAAGGAAATTTACTGCGATGTGACGCTCGACGCGGGCGCTTACATCGGCAACGCGGGCGACTATGTCCGCGCGCTGGCCGGTAAGCCGACGCGCTGCTACCGCATTCCATACATGCACTATCATGGACAGGTCATCAGCTCGAATTCGCCGGTCTCCGGCGCGTTCCGCAGCTGGTCGGCGGCAGAAGAGGCGCTGATGATGGAGCGCCAGCTCGACGCCGCAGCGGAAAAGCTCGGCATGGACCGCCTTGCGATTCGCCTCAAGAATGTGGCGCGCAGCGGGGAAGAGGACAAGAAACTCCACCTGTCGCTCGAAGACATCCGCATCGGCGATGCGATCACACTCGGCAGCGAAAAGTTCGGCTGGGACAAGCTGAAAGCTGAGGACGCGGCGTTCAACGCCTCCCAGCAGCGCTACCGCAGGGGCGTCGGCATCGGGATCGGCGGTCACGGCAACACATACTTCCCGCGCTTCAATGACTACGGCGAGGGCAGCATCGGCTTAAATGCCGACGGCTCGATGCAGGCGAATTTCACCCTGCACGACCACGGCTGCGGCACGGTGACGGCGATGCGCGTGATCGCCGCCGAGGTGCTGAAAGTGCCCGAGGATAAGATTTACATGACCGAGGGCGACACCGCGGTCACGCCCATCGACTACGGCTGCTTTGCCAGCCGTACGACCTATGTGGTCGGCCGCGCTGTGCAGGATGCGGCAAATGCGCTGAGAAAGAAGATGCTGCACGCGGCGTCGGAGCTTTTAGACGTTCCCGAGGACGAGCTGTTCTTAAACGACAGCCATATTCTTCGCGTGGGGCAGGACGAGCCGCTCCTTTCGTTTGCAGAGCTTGCCAAAAAGAGCATGCACACCCACGCCGGCAACCTGACAGCCTACGCAAGCTATTCGAACGTGACGAACCCCGGCGTGACGGGCGCGCACTTTGCCCATGTCGAGGTCGACACCTGGACAGGCTTTACGAAGGTGCTCGACTATCTCGCCGTGCACGATATCGGTCAGGCCATCAACCCCGGCCTCTGCGAGGCACAGATCCAGGGCGCGGTGCAGATGGGCTGCGGCGCGGCGCTGCGCGAAAAGATGACCATGCAGAAGGACGGCCGCTGCACGGAGAGTTTGTCCAAATATCATCTGTTCCTTGCAAACGACCTGCCGAACATCCGCGTGGAGCTTTTGCAGGACGGACGCTCGAAGGAGGGCCCGTTCGGCGCGAAATCCATCGGCGAGGTCTGCTATGTGCCGGTCGCTCCGGCGGTGTGCGGCGCGGTGAACGACGCGCTGCACGCGAACCTCTCGGTGCTGCCGTATGATCCCGACTGCATTCTCAAATATCTGGCGGAGGTGAGAGAGAACCATGACGCTTAATTTTATTGTAAACGGAAAGCCCGTCACGCTCGAGACCGAGCCTGACCGCCGCCTGCTCGACATCCTGCGCGAGGACCTGCACCTCACGGGTACGAAGGAAGGCTGCGCGGAGGGCGAATGCGGCGCGTGCACGGTGCTGCTCGACGGCGAAGCCGTCCACTCCTGCCTGACCGCCGCCATCCAGCTCGAAGGCCGCGAGGTGACGACGATCGAAGGCCTTGCCGAAATGGGTGCTCTCGACATCATCCAGACCTGCTTTGTCGAAGAGCTTGCCATCCAGTGCGGCTACTGCACGCCTGGCATGATCATGTCTGCCGAGGCGCTGCTGCGCAAAAATCCTGACCCGACGGAAGATGAAATTCGTCTGGCGCTCTCCGGCAATATCTGCCGGTGCAGCGGCTATGTCCAGATCGTGCGCGCGGTCAAGCGCGCCGCGAAGGAGAGGAGGGAAGCGCAGTGCAGAGCTTAACGCCCAAAACGCTTGCCGAGCTCGCGCAGGCGCTTTCCGCCGCCACGGAAAAGGCGAAGATCATCGCAGGCGGCACAGACTTTATCATCAAGGAGCGCGCGGGCAAGTTCGCGCCCGACCTTTTGATCTACCCCGGCTTCATTCCCGAGCTGAACACCGTCACGAAAGAAAACGGCGTACTGCGCATCGGCGCGGCCGTGCCGATGAACGGCATCACCGCCGCACTCAAGGACGACAAGGCGTTCTGCGCCATCGCGGACGCGGCGTCCGACGTCGGCTCGCCGCAGATCCGCGCCAAGGGCACGATGGCGGGCAACCTCTGCAACGCCTCGCCCGCGGGTGACATGCTTCCGGTCTCGTGGCTGTATGATGCGCAGCTTGAGCTGATGAACGCCGACGGCACGGCGAGCGTGACGCCGGTGAACGGCTTTATCACCGGCCCGCAGAAGACGATCTTGCGGCCGGATCAGGCCGTTACGGCCATTCTGATCGACTTGAAGCAGTTTGAGGGCTTTGTCAGCGCGTTCCATAAGATCGGTTCGCGCGAGCGCGTGTCCATCTCCCGCGAGGGACTGGCCGCCGCTGTTAAGCTGGACGAAAACGGCAGGGTCGAACAGGCGAGACTGTCGCTCGGCGCGGTCGGCGGCACGCCGATCCGCGTGACGGACGCAGAGGAGTATATGCGCGGCCGCGTGCTCGATGAAAAGCTCGTCGAAGAGATCACGCCGATGGTCGCCGAGACCATCCACAACAACTGCCGCCCGGCAAACCGCCTCTATAAGACTGAGGCCGCCCGCGGCCTGACGGCGGATACCTTCGCCAAGCTGATGAGCCGCCTGTAACGCGAAAAACAGCATAGAAAAAGGACGCATCCGGTCGGATGCGTCCTTTTTCATTTGCGATTGTATGTTACGCGCGCTCGGCCTCTTCGATGACCTTGAGCAGCGAGCCGTCCTTGATGATCTGATAGGACTTTTCGATGTCGATGCTGAGGTTGCGGTCGGCATCATAGTAGGGGATGGTCTTGCGGTAGGCGTCCTTGAGGGGGCCGGTGACCTTGCCGAGCTTGAGCAGATTGTCGGCTCGCTGGTCGCGGCGCATTTCGACGGCCTGAGCGGCGTGCATCAGCTCCATGCCGAGCATGTAGCGCAGGTTGTCGACGATGCGAAGAGAACGCATACCGGCGAGCGGCAGATTGCTGGCGTGATCCTCGATGCCGTTGGCGAAGGAAGTGATGTCGAGCGTCGTCGTGTTGGCGAGCCAGCGGTTCTCGGCATCGAGCGCGGCGAAGCTCTTCTGCATCGTGGAGAACGCGATGGTCTTGACCTCGTGCGGCGTCAGGAAGCGGTTGAGACCCGTGAAGCCAGGGTCGACGATCTTGTAGAGGCGGTTCGTAATGGCGTGGGACATGTGGCACAGCGCCGCGGCCAGCATGTCGACGCCGAGAGAGAGGGTCGTTACCTCAAAGTTCGGGCTGACGGATGTGGTTCCCTCCTCATAGAGGATGCAGGGGTTATCGTCCGTGCGGTTGATCTGGAGCTCGAGGATCTTCTTGACGTACTCAAGAGAATCGTAGACAGAGCCGTTGATGGCCGCGCCGCAGCGGAAGGAGAGGGGATCCTGCAGCGCGCGCTTGGAATCGGGATGCTCAAGATAGCTGCCCTCGAGGAAGCGGCGGCACTCTGCGGCGCAGTGGATCTGACCGGGCAGGCCACGCACCTCGTTCACGCGCTCACCGAGCGGCTGAAGGCCGCCGTTGAGACCTTCGAGGTGCAGGCAGTAGATGGCATCGCTCAGCTTGATGAGCTCTTCGGCCTCCTTGACAAGCAGGACCACCATGGATTCACCCTGCGCGTTCGAGGAGACGATGGAAAGGCCGTCCTTCGGGCCGAGAATCGCGGGCTCAATGCCCTCGGCGCGCATGGCGTCGATCGCAGGAATGATCTCGCCGTGATATTCGACCTCGCCCTGACCGATGATGGCCTGACCGATCATGCTCATCGTGCTCACGTCACCCTCGCCGACGGCGCCGCGGCGCATGGCGCGGGGGTGGATGCCGTGATTCAAAAACTCTTCGTACATTTTAAGAATGTTCGAGGCGATACCCGTGCGGCCGCAGAGGGCGGTGTTGAGGCGGATGCACATCATCGCGCGCACTTCTTCGACGCTGGCAAACGGCGCAACGCCGAGGGAGTGGCTGTTGATGAGGTTGCGGTTGTACTGCTCGAAAAAGTCCTGGCTGAATTCGCGGTCCTTGTTCCAGCCCACGCCGTGGTTCAGGCCGTAGACGGGCTTGCCGTCAGCCGCCATGTCAAAAAGCACCTGGCGGGATTTGTCGACGAGGGGGATGACCTCAGGGTCGATCTGCACGGGGCGGCGGTCATAAACGACGGAGTAAAGATCCTCCAGCGTCAGGTCTTTTCCGTTTAAGATCAGAGTTTCGCTCATTTTGTAAAAACCTCCTTGCGGTAAATAAAACAAATTGTTGTCACTTTGATTGTTTATATTATAATAGTGAGCCGTCAAAACAGCGTTGAAAATTATGAAAGAAAAAATTTACCCCGTTCAAACGATTCAACGTTTTTCCAACTTTACTGTGCTATAGTATCGACATCACGGGAAAAGCAGCGGATTTTGCGGAAAGGAAGACGCAGAAGATGTGTATCCCGTATCAAAACCGTGCGGAGAGACGGCAGATCACTCCGCAGCGAAACAACAGGAGGAGAAAATGCTTACACTGATTGACAATATTACAATTGTCCTGTGCGTGGTCGGCATCTTTGCCATCAGCATCTTCATGAGCAAGAAGAACACTGATATGGAAGCCTATTATCACGCAAACAAGGCTCTGCCTTGGTCTCTCGCGGTCGGTACGATCGCTGCATCCTGGTACGGCGGCAACGGTACGATCGGTACGGTCGGCTATGTTACCACCATGGGCCTTTCCGCATTCTTTATCTGGTCCATCGGCGCGCACCTTGTGCGTTTCCCGCTGGCTCTGTGGGTCGCTCCCCGCATTTCCGTCAAGGTCAACTCCACGATGACCGAGCTGCTCGACCGTTTCTACGGCCGCATTGCTTCCTTTATCGGCGCGATCGTCCTGCTGGCGACCTGCCTCTCCATCTCTGAGATCGGCGCCTGCGGTTACGTCGGTGTTGCTGCGTGGAACATGAACAAGTTCCTCGCCGCGGCCATCGTCATTGCCATTTCCATCGGCCTTTCCTGCGTTGGCGGCCTGCTCGGCGTCGCCATCACCGATATGATCTTCTTCTTCCTGATGATCGTATCTGTCGCTTTTGTCTTCCCCAGCGCGTTCTATGGTGTGGGCGGCTTCGCTGCTCTCGACGAGATCTTCAGCACGGTTGATCCCGCGATGATGACCCCGTTCGGCGGCATCCCCCTGGGCCGTGCCATCGTGCTGATCCTCATCTGCATCAACGTCTATAAGGACCCCGCGTTCTATCAGCGCTTCACCGCTTCCAACGGTCCCAAGACCGGTAAGCGCGCGATGCTGACCTGCTTCTCCATCTGGCTGAGCATGGACGTTTGCCTGATGTTCACCGCTATCGTCATCCGCGCGATGGATCCCGCGCTGACCGTCCAGCCCGAGGTTGCTTACATGCAGCTCGTTCTCAGCGGTCTGCCTCCCGTTGCCCGCGGCCTGTTCGTCTTCGCGATGCTCGGCGCCATCATCTCCACGATGGATACCTACTATCTGGTCGGCGGCGAGATCGTGTCCAACGATATCATCGGCGTCCTGCGCAAAAAGCCCCTTACCGACAAGCAGTCCATCTTCATTTCCCGTATTGCCTGCGTGGTGTTCGGTGTGATCGGCCTGAGCGTTGCGTTCAAGTTCAAGCTGGTCTATGATGCGATGATCCTTGTCACGAGTCTCTCCATGTCTGCGCTGTTCGTTCCCATGATGGCTGCCATCATGTACGATGGCAAGAAGACCAACATGTCCGGCCTCTGCTCCATGATCGTTGGTATCCTCTCTTGGCTCTGGTTTGACTTTAATCCCCTCAGCATTGAAGCCCTCGGCGGTAACGTCGATCCGATGCTCGTGTCTCTGCCTATTTCTTTCGTAGCGTTCCTCATTGGCAACCAGTTCGGTAAGGTTCTCAACACAGGCTTTGCCAAGCCCGACGGCGTGAACATTGAGAAGGGCATGATCATGACCTCCTCCGGCCCCGTCAGCGAGGAAGAGTACAAGAAGGAGATCAAAGTCGAGTGGCTCGGCATCGACGGCGCTCTGTGCCTTGTCTATGTGGCGCTGGCCGCGTTCTACAGCTTCGGCATCATCAACCGTATCGACTGGATCATCGGTTGGGTCGCCCCGCTGGTTGCCGGTATCTCCACCACCGCGATCTTCCTGCGCTATCTGTATCAGGTCTTCACCTTCGGTAAGACTCCCGCTCAGAAGAAGTAATTCAAATGCTCCAAGAGAAGGCAGACCTTTCCGGGTTTGCCTTCTCTTGCTCTATCGTTCGCTGATCTGGCGGGCGATAGAGCAGGTCATTCCCTTAAAAACGGGCCGAAAGCGGCACCTTAAAAAATTTTTATTGATAGCGTTGAAAAATAGACGTAAATTCAACGATGGCGTGTTATACTGCCATCATCACAACGGAGGCGCAGAGACACATCCCTCCGGGATTTAAGAGGTGCAATATGTCTGAAGTAGATCACATCAAAAACGTCACCATCGTCGGCATCGGCACGCAGGGGTCGATGATCGCTTTCCGCAACGCGCTCTACGGCAAGAACGTGACCGGTTATAGCCGCACGCAGCCGTCGATCGACACCTGCAAGAATAAGATCGACAAGTGGCTCGCTCACTTCATCGAAGAGGGGAAGCTGACAAAGGACGAGGCCGACGCCGTCCGCGACCGCATCCATTACGCGACGACGCTCGAAGAGGCCTGCAAGGACGCTGACCTCGTCGTTGAGAACGTGCCGGAGAAGATCGAAGTCAAGCAGGCGGTCTTCAAGCAGCTCGACGAGGTCTGCCCGAAGCACTGCTATCTGAACTCGAACACCTCCTCGCTCCTGATGAGCGATATCTATAAGGATGTGAGCGACGAGCGCAAGGCCATGACCTTCTCCGTCGACCACGACGACCCCATCCGCAACAGCTATCTGGAGATGATGTGGAACCCCAGCACGTCCGAGGAGACGAAGAAGGCCGCTATCGCGCACTATCACACCCTCGGCTTTGAGCCCGTCATCACCGAGCGTGAGATCAAGGGCTACTCCATCAACCGCGTGTGGCGCGCTGTCAAGCGCGAGTGCCTGTACCTGTGGGCCAACGGCTATGTCACCGACGTCGCCGAGTTCGACCGCGGCTGGATGACCGAGTGGCACAGCAATATCGGCCCGTTCAAGCTGATGGACCTCATTGGCCTTCAGACCATCTACAACATTGAAAATTCCTACTACGCCGCCAGCGGCGATGAGCGCGACAAGCCGCCCGCAAAGCTCAAGGAAATGATCGACGCGGGCCACCTCGGCATGAAGACCGGACAGGGCTTCTACTCCGGCTACGACACCGAGGCCGGTAACCTGGACGTCGGCAAGAAGTAAGCAGGGGAGAGGTCCATGAAACTCACGGATCACCAGCAGAAAATGCTGGACGGCGCGTTCGGCAAGGGTAAGGCCATGGCCATGCAGATCCAGATCGGCGTGGGCAAGTGCTTTGATGCGGAGCGCCTGGTTCCCGTCAGCCGCGCGCACGTATCCCTCAGCGCGCAGGAGGCCGACATCTGGTTTGCGGGCAAGCTCCTGGACGCGGGGGCTTCCTGCACTATCGCGCCGACTGTCAACCCCGGCTATTCCGTCGACTATTTTCGTTCTCGGCTGACTGATGCCGCCGTCGAAAACATGCGAAAGACCGAGCGTATCTACCGCGGCCTCGGCGCGCGTTTGACCTACTGCTGCACGCCGTATCTTGCCGATAACGTCCCGTCGTATGGCGAGATCATCGCCTTTTCCGAGACGAACGCTACGATCTATGCCAACGCTGTTCTCGGCGCGCGCACGAACCGCGAGAGCGCGGCCAGCGCCCTCTGCGCTGCCGTGACAGGCTACGCGCCCGAATACGGGATGATTCTGAGCGAGAATCGCTTCGCCGACATCGCCGTCCGCGTGGACGCGAAGATGGAGTCGGACTTTGACTACGCCGTCCTCGGCCTTTGCGGAAAGAAGATCGGCAAGGGTATTCCGGCGTTCCTTGGCCTTCCCGAGAAGATCAGCACCGAGGCGCTCATCGCGCTCGGCGCGGAGCTGAACGTTTCGGGCAGCTACGACCTCTACCACATTCCAAATGTCACGGCAGAGGCCGCGCACGGGTTCGACCTTTTTGGCGGCAAAGCGCCGAAAAGGGAGGTCACCATCACACAGTCTGACTTGGAGCAGACGCTTGAGGCGTTCTCTCCCTCGGCGGACGGCAGCATCGAATATTGCATTCTTGGCTGCCCGCACTACACGTATGCGCAGATCGAAGAAGTCGAGCGACTGCTCGGCGACGAGAAGGCGAAGGCCGACATCCATATCCTGACGTCCGCCGCCATCAAGCGCGAGGCGAAAGAAAGCGGCCTCGAGGACCGGCTTCTGGACCTTGGCGCGGACCTGATCGCCGACACCTGCGTGGACGAGGCATGTTGCTGGGGCTATCTTGCCGGAAAGCCCGGCGTGACGGATTCGCCCAAGGGCGCATACTACATGGAAACGGCGGGCATCCGCATGGCCGTGCGCGACACGGCCACCTGCATCCACTGGGCAAAGCAGGGGAGGGTGTGCTGATGAAAAAGACATTTTCCTGCCGCCAGATCGCCGCGGGCAAGGTGAGAGGCGAGGTGCTCACCTGCACCGACCAGATTCTCTTTTACCACACCGACCCGAAGACCGGCGTCGTGACCGAAGCCGGCCACGCGCTCGAGGGTGTGAGTGTCAAGGATAAGATTCTCGTCTTTCCGGGCGGAAAGGGCAGCTCTGTCGTGCAGATGGACGGGCTCTACAAGCTGGAACTGAATGGTGCGGCACCGCTCGGATTTATTGTACAAGAACCGGACACCGTGCTCGTCTCCACGGCTATCATCATGGAGATCCCGATGGTCGACCGCGTGGAGGACGAATTTTACAGCACAGTAAGAACCGGAGATCAGATTTCGATCGATGCCAGTGAAGAACTGGCCGCGATCACGCTGACGGAACATAACGACTGAATGAAAATTACGAAAGGACAAAGCAGTATGGACAATTTGATTTTGAATGGTCACGGCCTGACTTTGCAGGACGTTTATGACGTCGCCTATGATGGCCGCAAGGTCGAGATCGCAGCCGACGCCTACGCGCGCCTCGCCAAGGGCCGCGAGATCATGCAGGAGCTCTCCAAGGGTGGCAAGGCCATTTACGGCTTCAACCGCGGCGTCGGCCAGAACAAGGACGTCACCATCGACGAGGACTTCATGGAGACGCAGAACCGCATGATGCTGCGCTCCCACTCCCTCGGCCTTCCGCCGTTCAACACGGACGAGGAAGTGCGCGCGATGATGGTCATCCGCCTCAACAACATGCTTATCGGCGCATCCTGCGCGTCCGATGACCTAGCGAACAGCTACCGCGATTTTCTGAACCACGGCATCACGCCGCGCATCCCGCGCCGCGGCGCCGTCGGCGAGGCGGACATCACCACCATCACCCACGTCGGCCTTGCCTTCATCGGTGAGGAGGACGTCAACTACAAGGGCAAGGTTGTGAGCGCCAAGGAAGCCATGGAGAAGGAGGGTCTCAAGCCCCTGCATCTCCAGCTCAAGGACACGCACACCATCATGCTCTCCAACAGCCAGGGCGAGGGCACCGCGGCCATCCTTGTTCACGAGGTCGAGAATCTCGTCAAGATGTCCGACCGCATCTTCTGCCTCGATTATGAAGGCCTCAACGGCAACATCGAGCCGATGCGCGAGGACGTGAACGAGCTGCGCGGCCTGCCCGGCCAGATCCGCTGCGCCGCCCGCTGCCGCGAGGATCTTGAGGGCAGCTACCTTTACAGCGACAACCGTCCCGAGCACGCGCTGCAGGACCCGCTGACTTTCCGCGGCGGCTTTATCATCACGGGCGCGGTCGAGGATGCGCTGGACTACGTCAAGAAGTTCCTGAGCATCCAGATCAACTCCCCCTCGGACAACCCCTGCATCATGCTCGACAAGAAGGATGTCTTCGTCAACTCGAACTTCGAGACGACGTCGCTCGTCATCGGCGTTGAGATGCTGGCCATCGCGCTCGCGCATCTGTCCCGCGCGGTCAACTACCGCCTGATCCGCATGTGCATGCCCGAGTTCACACACCTGCCGCGCTTCCTTGCTCCGCGCAACGGCAGCGCCCACGGCTATGACGAGGTGCAGAATGTGCTCTCCTGCCTCGATGCGGAGAACCGCTATCTCACGACCCCGTCGTCCGTCGACTTCTATCCCATGCAGGGCTCCATTGAGGACCACGCGAGCAACCTGCCGCTGGCCGTGACCAAGTGCCGCCAGATGGTCGACAATCTGCGTTACCTCGTCGGTATGGAGGCGCTGTTCGCCTCTCAGGCCGTCGATCTGCGTAAGAGCGACGGCAACGGCGACTACGTCCACCTCGGCAAGGGTACGCAGAAGGCCTACGATGTGCTGCGCGCCGTTGTTCCCGAGATGAAGAGCAACCGCAGCGTCTATGACGACATCAACAAGGCCTATCAGCTCGTGCTGGAAGAGAAGTTCCTCGCCGACGGCGAATAAAAAAATGCAGCCATAGAACCTTCACCATAGGGCAAAGGCCGGTCACTTGCGTGACCGGCCTTTGCCTTTTTCTGATTCAATTACTTTTCGAGAGGGGAGGGAAGTCATCCGCGGCGGAACCAGTCCTTCATGACGGTGAAGATCTGCACCAGTTCGTCTTCTTCGATGACATAGGGGACCATGGAGTACATATAGCTCAGGAACGGACGGCTGAATACGCCGCGCTCATAGGCGTACTGCTGGAAGCCCTCCAGCGTTTTGGGATCGTACACCTCCACGCAGGTGCAGCCGCCCATCACGCGCACCTCTTTGATGCGCTCGTCGGAAAAGCCCAGCATTTCACGCTTGGAGATCTCTTCGATTTTCTTGATCTTCTCCATGTAGTTTTCGCGCTCGAAGATCTCAATGCCCTTGAGCGCGACGGCACAGGCGAGGGCGTTGCCCATGAACGTGGGGCCGTGCATCAGCGCGTGGCGCTCGTTGTCGCTGTAGAAGCCGCGGAAGACCTTTTCGTTGGCGACCGTCACCGCATGTCCGATATAACCGCCGGTCAGCGCCTTGCCGAGCACCAGAATGTCCGGCAGGACCAGATCGGCCACAAAGCGGTTGCCCGTCCGGCCAAAGCCGGTGGCGACCTCGTCGAAAATCAGCAGCACGCCGTACTCGTCGCACAGCTCACGGGCACGCTTTAGGAACGAAATGTCGTACATTCTCATGCCGCCGGCGCCTTGCAGCAGAGGCTCGACAATGAAGCAGTTCAGCTTGTCGTGATAAAGGGCAAAGGCCTCTTCGAGCGCGGGGATCTCGGTCGGGATATGGACGACACCCTCTTTCTTGTCGAAGGCGAAGTGATAGTCCTCATCGTCGCCGACCTCCATCGCCTTGAAGGTGTCGCCGTGGTAGGCGTGCTCCAGTGCGAGGATCAGCGTGCGCTTTTTCATCTCCGGATGATCGTCGCACTGGTTGGTGTTGTATTGCAGCGCCATCTTGAGGGCGACTTCGACAGCCACGCTGCCGGAATCCGAAAAGAAGCAGTAGTTCAGATCGCCCGGCAGAAATCCTTCCAGCTTGGCCGACAGCTTTTCGACCGGATCGTGGGTGAGTCCGCCCAGCATGACATGGCAGAAATTGGCGGCCTGCTCCTGAATGGCGGCCGTCAGCTCGGGGTGCTGATAGCCGTGGATCATGCACCACCAGGAGGAGACGGAATCGATCAGTTTCTGATCCTCGGTGTATAGATGGACGCCCTTTGCCTTGATGATCTTATAGGGCGCTTTCATGGTTTTCATCTGCTCATACGGATACCAGATCATGTCAGCGATACCTCCTCATACAGTGCTGCTAAATCGTTTGGTTCCATCGGAAGTTCCTGTGCGCCGTCGGGAATGCAGGCGAGCACGGGAAGGCCTGTGTGCTGCCGACACATGGCGATGTTGTCCTCTTCCATCGTGTCGCCGCGGTGATAATGGTTAAAGAGGATGCCCTTTACAGGGAGCTTTTTGCCTTGCATATACTTCACCGTCAGCACCACGCTGTTGATGGTACCAAGACCCGCGTCCGCGATGATCACGCTTGGAAGCTGCAACGCACGAATGACGTCTTCGAGCCACAGCGTTTTGCCGTTCTCTGCGCGAAGCGGGCAGAGAATGCCGCCGCTGCCCTCGACGGTGACATAATCGTTGCGGCTGCACACGGCCTCAAAGCCCTGCCGGATGACCGGCAGCTCGGGGGGATTCCCCTCATAGCGCGCCGCCAGATGGGGCGACCACGCATGCTCATAGACATAAGGGCACATTTCGCCAAGCGGCTGCGAAAGTCCCGCCGTTTGCTGTACGAACATGGCGTCGCCGGGGATGAGGCTGCCGTCGCTCCTTCGCCGGTTGCCGCTCATGGCGGCCTTATAGTATGCAGCGTTCTCTCCGGATTCCGCCAGCTTTTTCACCATCAGCGCCGTGACATAGGTCTTGCCGACGTCCGTTCCGGTCCCCGTGACAAAAAGAGCCTTTGCCATGCCTCACGCCTCCTTCCAATAGGCGGGGGTCACGTCCCGCCCGAGAGACGCGAGCATGCTGCGGTCGCTGCGGATCGTTGCGCAGGCGGCAGTGGTCAGCATGTTGCCGGTGATGGTGGCGGAGGCTCCCGCGCGGAAGGCGGTCTCACCGTCGTTGGTCAGCAGCGCGCGTCCCGCCGCCAGACGGATGTTCGCCTCCGGATTGATGTAGCGGAAAAAGGCAATGGTCCGCAGGATGTCCTGCTCCGTCAAGCGGGGCAGATGCTCAAGCGGGGTGCCGGGGATGGGCATCAGCGCGTTGATGGGGATGGAGTCGATGCCGAGCTCTGCAAGGCTGACCGCCATGTCCAGGCGGTCTTCCCACGTTTCACCCATGCCGATGATGCCGCCGGAACAGGCGCACATGCCCTCCGCCTTAACCTTTTTCAGAGTCTCCACCTTCATGTCGTAGGTGTGGGTGGTGCAGATGTTCGGGAAGTTCCGCTTCGAGGTCTCAATGTTGTGGTGATAGCTCGTGACGCCCGCCTTGTGCAGCCGGTGAAGCTGCTCGGCGCTCAAAAAGCCCATGGACGCGCACAGGTCGATCTTGCACTCGCGGTGCATCGTCTCATAAGCGTGGATCGCCTGATCGAACTCCTCGCCGGTCAGGGCTCTTCCCGCGGTGACGATAGAGAAGCGGTCCACGCCCTCGCTTTCGTTCATCTTGCAGGCCTCTAAGATCGCCTCTTCAGGGAGGAAGTCGTAAACGTCGCATTCCGTGTGATAGTGCGCGGACTGCGCGCAGTATTTGCAGTCCTCCGGACAGCGGCCGCTGCGACCGTTGATGATCGAGCAGAGGTCGACCTTGTCGCCGACACAGGCCTTTCGGATCTCGTCCGCACCCTGACAGAGCGGCTCTAAATCGCAGGTGAGAAAGAAAGAGAGGTCATCCTCGCGTGTCAGGCGCTTACCGTGAATGATCTCCTGTGCCAAGTTGAGTATGTCCATATCGCGTTACCTCCGTGTGCTTGTCAAGATCTTGCTGCCGTTGCCGCCTGAGGAATATTGGGCGTTCCGGAGACGGTCCAGATGCCGCTGCGCTCCAGAAGCGGAGCGAGACGCTTGATTAAAACTGCACCAAGAACGCTCAGTGTGGTGTCGCCGGGAACGGCAAGAACAAAGCAGTACAGGAACAGCGGGCCCACCGCAATGGGGGTGTTCAGCACGTAGTTGCAGATCACGTAGTAGTAGATCATACCGGCGGCGTACACCACGGCAAGGCCGGCGAGATTTGCAGCAAGATAGCGGGCTACGGTGCGCTTTTTCAGTCTGGCGGCGAGCGTGCCGGTCACGTAGGTCCCGATGCAGAAGCCGATGATATAGCCAAAGCTCGGCTTGAGCACGTACCACAGTCCGCCGCCCTCCGTAAAGATGGGAAGGCCGGCCAATCCCAGCAGCATGTAGGCAGTCACGGAGATCGTTCCGAGGCGCGGGCCTAAAATGAGCCCTGCGAGCATCGTAAATAAGTATTGCAGGGTAAAGGGGACGACGGGGACGGGGATCTTGATGAATGCGCCCACAGCGATCAGCGCTGTAAACAGGCTGCAAAATACAAGCTGTTTGGTCTTTGACATTGTAAACCTCCAAGAAAAATGATGTTTACAATCTACCAGAGAACTTCTTGACTGTCAACCATAAATATTTCACAGGTTTACAGTGATTGAGAGAGAATTGAGCAGATATTTGACGGAAATCTTGCAAAATGCAAGAAAAAAGCATGGTCAAATCGCATTTCTGCAACTTGACCATGCATTTTAATTTTTCGTTTTGTTTTTGCTCAGTTCAGGAAGTCCTTGAGCTTCTTGCTGCGGCTGGGGTGACGGAGCTTGCGCAGCGCCTTGGCTTCGATCTGGCGGATGCGCTCGCGCGTGACGTTGAACTCCTTGCCGACCTCTTCGAGCGTGCGGGGACGGCCGTCCTCGATGCCGAAGCGCAGCTTCAAGACTTTCTCCTCACGCGGGGTGAGGGTGGAGAGCACGTCGACGAGCTGCTCCTGCAGCAGCGTGAACGACGCGGCCTCGCTCGGCTCGCTCGCCCCCTCGTCGGGGATGAAGTCGCCAAGGTGGCTGTCTTCCTCTTCGCCGATCGGCGTTTCGAGGGAGACGGGCTCCTGCGCAATCTTCAAAATCTCGCGCACCTTGTCGACGGGCATGTCCATCTCGGCGGCGATCTCTTCAGGAGAGGGGTCGTGGCCGAGCTCCTGCAAGAGCTGACGGGACACGCGGATAACCTTGTTGATGGTCTCGACCATATGAACGGGGATACGGATGGTGCGCGCCTGGTCAGCAATGGCGCGAGTGATGGCCTGACGGATCCACCACGTCGCGTAGGTCGAGAACTTGTAGCCCTTGGTGTAGTCGAACTTTTCGACGGCCTTGATGAGGCCGAGGTTGCCCTCCTGAATGAGGTCGAGGAACAGCATGCCGCGGCCCACGTAGCGCTTAGCGATGGACACGACGAGACGCAGGTTTGCCTCGGCCAGGCGCTGCTTGGAGCGCTCTCCCTTCTTGACGGCAGATTTGAGTGCCTTCATTTCCTCTTCGCTCAGCTCCGTGCCGTTCTTTTCGGCCTCTTCGAGCTTCTGCTTGGCCTCCACGCCCGCGGACATCGCGGTCGCGAGCGAAATTTCCTCGTCCGCCGACAGCAGCGACACCTTACCGATCTCCTTGAGGTACATGCGCACAGGGTCGTCGGTCGAGAAGCTGTCGACCAGCTCGTTCGGGTCGACGAGCTCTTCCTCTTCGATCTCGGCGATCTCCTCCATCGGCGGCTCCACATCGTCGATGCTGCTGTCGATGGCCTCGGCGGTGCCGATGTCGATGCCGAGCGTTTCGAGCGAGTCGTAAATCTGGTCGAGCTGCTCGCTCTCAAGGTTCATCTCGTCGATAGTCTCCATCAGGTCGCTGGAGCTGAGCTTGCCCTTGGCCTTGCCCTTGGCAAAGATCTCCATGAGCTTTTCGTTGCCCTGCAGCAGCGCCGCCGCGGGCAGGGAGGCGACCAGCTTTTCATCCAGCGGGGGATACTTCTCCGCGGGCTTTTCCGCCTGCGCGGTATCCTCGTTCGCTTTCTTGGCCGCTGCGGCCTTTTTCGCTTTCTTCGGCCGCTTGATCTCCTCAAAATCCGCCTCGGCGAGCAGCGCGTTGGCCTGTTCCTCCAGCTCTCTGCTGGTCAGCTGTTTTTCTTCCATGTTTGCTTTCCTCCGTTACCCTTATATTTATTCTTTTCCATCGCGGCCATCAGGGGATCTTCGTTGACGGCCGCGCGCTTGTGCGCTTCGTCTAAAATGATATTGCAGTAGTCGCTGAGCGCCTGTGCGCCGTTTTTGAGCGATTCCGGCTTTTGCAGGATACCGATCAAGTGGCTGATCTCCTCCGACGTGAAAAATTCCGCCAGCGCTGGGATGTTCACCTGCCCGCTCTCGCGCAGCTGCGCGCGCAGCGCCGTGAAGAACCGGCCCAGGAGGGGAGAGGAGAAGTCCTCTTCCCGGATCGGCGGATTCTCGCCAAAGAGGGAATCGTCCAGCGTCAAAAGCCGCAGCACGCCTTCTTCGGCAAGCGCCGAGCGAAGGTCGGTGTAGCGGATCGACCGCTCGCGCGGCTGGGCACTCGCCGCGGGATTCAGGTCCCGCCGCTCCTGCTCGCGCTTTTCCTTGTAGCGGGCGCGTTTTCGCGCGCGCTCGACCTCGAGCTTCATCGCGTCGGGCGTGATGCCGGCGGCCTCGGACGCGCGCACGGTGTAAATTTCGCGCTCAACCGCGTTCGGCACTGTGGAGAGCAATCCTGCTGCCGCTTCGGCAAAGCCGATACGTCCCTCGTCGCTTTTGAGGTCGAACTTTGACTTGAGCTGCGCCATGCGGAAGTCCATCCCGCTCTCGCTGCCGGAAAGCAGATGCTCAAAGGCGTCCTTACCCTGGAATTTGATGAAGTCATCCGCGTCCTGCTTGATGTACTGTCCGTCGACGAGCCGCTTGGGAAGCTCGAGCACCTTGACCTGAAAGTCGGTGTTATTGAGAAGCGTCAGTGCCTTCTGCGTTGCGACCTTGCCTGCGTCGTCGTTGTCGTAGCAGAGCACGATCTCCTTCGTGTAGCGACTGAGTAATTGCAGCTGCTCCGTCGTCAGCGCTGTGCCCATCGAGGCGCAAGCATTGTCGAATCCCGCCTGATGCAGCATCACGACGTCGATGTTGCCCTCGACCAAAATAATGTTGCTGCGCTTGCTCTTTTTGGCCAGGTTCAGCCCGTATAAAACGCGCCGCTTGCTGTAAACGATGGTCTCGGGCGTGTTCATATACTTCGCGCCCGGATCGTCCTTGCTGATGATGCGCCCGCCAAAGCCCAGCACGTCGCCGCGCACGTCGATGATAGGGAAGATGAGGCGCTTGCGGAATTTGTCGTACAGCCCGCCGTTCTTGCCGCGGATGGCAAGTCCCGAGGCAAGCAGCTCGCCGTCGCCATAGCCCTTTTTCCGCATCGCGGTCAATAAGCCGTCCCACTCGTCCGCCGATGCGCCGAGGCCGAAGTTCGTTGCGTTGCGCCGCGTGATCTTGCGGTTTTGCATGTACTCGAGCACCGGCGCGCCCTTGGGCGAGTAGAGCTGATTGTAGTAAAAGCGCGCCGCGTCGCGGTTGAGCGACAGAATACGCGACCGCAGTCGGCTTTCGTCGCTGTGCTCTTCTTCCGGCACGGGCATGTTCGCGCGCCGTGCGAGAAAGCGCACCGCATCGGGGAAGGAGAGATTCTCCTCCTCCATGATGAAGTTGATGACGCCGCCGCCTTTTTTGCAGCCGAAGCAGTAGCACAGCTGCTTGTCCGGCAGCACATGGAACGACGGCGTCTTTTCGCTGTGAAAGGGGCAGCAGCCCCACAGGCTCCCGCCGCGCGGCTGGAGCGAGACATAATTGCTGACAACGTCGACAATGTCGTTGCGGGCGATGAGCTCGTCCAAAAACTGACGGTCAAAGGCCATGGCGTCCTCCTTTCTCACTTCTGCGCACGGAACATTTTCCTATCTATGGTATATATACGCCGAAAATGGTTACTTTCCTCTTTTTTGACGGAAAAATTTCAAAAAATTTTTCTGCGCGGAGAAAATTTGACAGACCGCGCCATTTCTCCTATAATTTCCACAGGAATCGCTGCGCAAAGGGGGCGGAACATCGTGAATATCCGGTTGTATGCGGTAAAATTAGATCGACCGCTCTCAGAAGCGGAACGGTCCACGCTCGCGTGTTTTCTGCCACCTGAGCGTCAAGACCGCATCAAAACATCGGAACCCCTCTGCGCCTACGCGCTGCTCTGCCGTGCACTGCATGAACTTTACGGCTTGGAGGACTTACCGCAGCTTTCCTACGGCGAGCACGGCAAGCCGTACTTTGCTTCGCATCCGGACGTTCATTTCAGCCTGAGCCACACGCGCGGTGCTGCGCTGCTGGCTGTTCACAACGAGCCAATCGGCGCGGATATCGAGTGTCTTCGCCCTGTGAGCGGCGCGATGCGCACGCGCTTTCACGCGGCAAATGACGCCGATTTTTGGCGCCTCTGGGTGCAGCGGGAGAGCCGCTGCAAGCGCCGCGGCATCAGCGCCGTCAGCCTGAGAATCGGGGAAGTGCCGGTCGTTCCCAATGAGCGCGTTTTTGTGTTTTCACCGTTTTCTGATTCTCTTGCAGGCATCTGCACCGATTCAAATGCAGAGACTGACAAGCTGATAAGGTTTACAGTAGACGATCTCATATAAAAGGTTCCGAAGAGCATTCTTCGGAACCTTTTTTTGCTTTTTGCCTTACAGCTCCACGATGATCGGCTCATGTCCGATCTTTGGCAGCAGAACGTTCAGCAGATCCTCTGTTTTGAATTTGAGGCTCTGCGTGTTGTCACAGGGGTGGCAGGCGAAATACGGCGCGGTATATACGTCCCTGTCCATGACGAGACGGACGGCGTTGCCGCTGTCGTTGTGCAGCCCCAGCACGCTTGCAGACCCGGGCGAGCAGCCCAGCAGCTCCTCCATTTTTTCGGGCGGCGCAAACGAGAGGCGGGACGAGCCGATCTGATGGCTCAGATCCTTGGTGTGAAACGGCTTATCTTCGGGCATGGTGAGCAGGTAAAAGCTCGTCTGCTGGCGGTTGCAGAGAAAGAGATTCTTGCAGATGCGCACGCCCAGCGCGTCCGACACAGCGGCGCAGACTTCCATGGTCTCTGCCTTTTCATGCTCAATGCGCTGATAGGGAATGTGCAGGGAATCGAGCAGCGCATAGCTTGCCATCGCGCGCTCGGAGGCATGCTCCGGCGCGGTGTCGTAGAAGGGGGATACCAACATGCTTACGACTCTTCTTTCTCTTTCAGCAGTTTTTCGCCGGCCTTGAATATATCGCCTGCGCCGACGGTCAAAATAAGGTCGCCCGGGCAGGCGATGCGCGCAAGCGCGGCGGTCACCTTGTCGAGCGTGGGGCAATAGACAGAACCGGGGATCTCGCGGCTCAGGTCCATCGACGAAATGCCGATATCGTTCTGCTCGCGCGCGGCGTAGATCTCTGCCAGCACGACGACGTCGGGTACGCGCAGCTCTTTGACAAAATCGTTAAACAGCGCCTTCGTGCGCGTGTAGGTGTGCGGCTGGAATGCGCAGATGATGCGCTTGTAGGGAAGCGTCTTCGCCATTTCGAGCAGCGCGTGCAGCTCGCCGGGGTGGTGGGCGTAGTCGTCGTAGACGTCCGCGCCGTGGAAGCTTCCCTTGTACTCAAAGCGGCGGCCCGCGCCGGTGAACGTTGCAAGGCCGAGACCGACGGCCTCGCCGCTGACGCCGAGAAGATACGCGGCGCTCGCCGCAGCCAGTGCGTTCATCACGTTGTGCTTGCCGCCCACGCGCAGGGAAACATGAGCGTAGTAACTGCCGCGGATATAGATGTCAAAGCTCGGAAGCCCGTCCGTCCAGACGACGTTTTCCGCGCGGCACTGCGCGGCGGGATCGTCATAGCTGAACCAGAAAATGGGCTGGGAGATACCCTTGAGCGCATCGCGCGCGCCCTGATCGTCCATGTTGGCGACCACATGTCCGCCGATGGGAACGAGCTCTGCAAAGCGGCGGAACGAGTGCTCCACATCCGCTAAGTCCTTGAAGAAATCGAGATGGTCGGCCTCCACGTTCAAAATGACCGCGACGGTGGGGAAGAAGCTCAAAAACGAGTTGCAGTATTCGCAGCTCTCGGCAATGATCGTATCGCCCTTGCCGACGCGATAACCGGAATGAAGCAGCTGTAACGTGCCGCCGATCATGACGGTCGGGTCCTTCTGCGCGGCCATGAAGATGTGCGTCGCCATCGAAGTGGTCGTCGTCTTGCCGTGCGTGCCGGAGATGCAGAGGGCGTTTTTGTAGCCCTTCATAATAGCGCCCCAAGCCTGCGCGCGCTCGAAAACGGGGATGCCGCGCGTCACCGCGCCGGAGATCTCGGGATTATCGTCGTGGATGGCGGCGGTGCGGATGACAAAGTCGCACTCGCCGAGGTTGTCCGCCGCGTGGCCGATGGCCACGGGGATGCCGAGCGAGCGCAGATGTTCGACGGACGGGCCGTCGTTCATGTCGCTGCCCTGGACTTTAAGGCCCATGCCGTGCAGCACTTCAGCAAGCGGGCTCATCGAAACGCCGCCGATACCGGCCAGATGCGCGCACTTGCCGGGAACGAGATAGGAGAAAATATCCTGCTGGTTATTCATTGTATCAAATCCTTTCCTTGTGCGAAGCACAGGAGATTTACTTTTTATGGATTTTCTATTATAATATAGCGGCGAACGGAGTGCAATGCTAAAAATTTGATTTTTTGTGAGGGTTCCATGCTCTTTTTACCGAAGGAAGTCGAAACGGTCATCACCACGCTGCAAGGCGCGGGTTATTCGCCGTACCTGGTTGGCGGCTGCGTGCGCGAAATGCTGCGAGGCAAAGCGCCGTCCGACTACGACATGACATCCGACGCTCCACCGCAGGAGGTGCTGCGCCTTTTCAGCGAAAGCGCGCATCCGACGGGCTTGCAGCACGGCACGGTGACGGTCGTGAGCGGGGGACTGCCCATCGAGCTCACGACGATGCGCCGCGACGGCGCGTACAGGGATAACCGCCACCCAGATTCCGTCACGTTCGGCACGAGCATTGAAGAGGACCTTGCCCGCCGCGACTTCACGGTCAACGCCATCGCTTTGTCGCCGGACGGCACGCTCGTCGACCCCTACGGCGGGCAGGAAGACCTGAAAGCAGGCGTCCTGCGTTGCGTCGGCGAGCCGAAGCGGCGGTTTGAGGAAGACGCGCTGCGCATTTTACGGCTTGTGCGCTTCTGCTCCGTGCTCGGTTTTTCGGCGGAGAAGGAGACCGCCCGCGCCGCGCATGAGGCGCGCGGCCTACTCGCCCACGTTGCGCATGAGCGCGTGTACACGGAGATGAACAAGCTCCTGCTCGGTGAGAACGTGGGGGAAACGCTTTTGACCTTTCCCGACATTCTGGGCGTGCCGATTCCGGAGATTTCACCCTGCGTCGGCTTTGACCAGTGCAATTACCACCACTGCTTCGACGTCTGGGGTCACACGGCGCGCGCTGTCGCCGCCGTGCCGCCAAAGCGCGAACTGAGATGGACGATGCTCTTCCATGACCTCGGCAAGCCCCTGTGCCGGACGTTTGACGAGCAAGGTATCGGACATTTTTACGGCCACACGGCGATTTCCGCTCAAATAGCGGAGGAGATCATGGCACGGCTGCACTTTGAAAAGGCGCTGCGTGACAGAATACGCGCGCAGCTCGCCTGTTTCGACGACATGTTCCGTCCCGAGCGGGTGGCCATCCATAAGGAGATGGCGCGTCTCGGCGTGGAAACGGTGCAGAATTTGCTTTACACCAAACAGGCCGACAACGCCGCCAAGGCCCCCGCAGGATTAGAGCGTGCGCAGGCGCCGTGGCACGAAGCACAGAAAATCTACGACGAGCTGATCTCAGAGGGCGCGTGCTGCTCGATCCACGAGCTCAAGATCAGCGGGGAAGACCTCGCCGCCCTCGGCTATCGCGGGCGCGAGATCGGTGCGGTGCTTGCGCGGCTTTTAGACGAGGTCGCGGCGGAAAAACTCCCCAACAAGCCCGAGGCGCTGCAAGCGCGCGCCGTGCGGCTGTGGCGCAGCGGCTATGCGCGCCATACGATGAAAGAAAACGAGACCCATTGACGGAGGTAACAAATGGCAAATCTGATGGATTATCTGGACTGGCGCGGGGATCTGACGCTCGAAATTTCGCCGTTCAACGAGGTGGACGCGCTGATTCTGGCAGAGCTGAGCTTTGTCGACTTTGACGGCATCGTGCCGCCGCCCGAGCTCGGGCGCGGCCTACCGCTCTGCGAGGCGGCGGAGGCGTTTTTCGCCCGCCACGGCGGGAAGGACGTCCCCATGGGTGTTCTCGTGCCGGACACGATCTCGAAAATGCTGCGCAAGCTGATGACGAGCCCGCGCTTTCGCAATATGACGCTTAACGGCTACACAGCGCTGCTTGACGATTCCATCGAGCAGCAGTTCGCGGCGCTGACGATCGACCTTGGCAACGGCAGCATCTATATCTCGTTTCGCGGCACGGACGATACGATCGTGGGGTGGAAGGAAGACCTCAACATGGGCTTTTTGGAGGAGATCCCCTCGCAGAAGCAGGCGGTCGAATACGTCGCGCGCGTCGCGCGGCAGTACAGCGACAGGACCATCCGCATCGGCGGACACTCCAAGGGCGGCAACCTCGCCGTTTACAGCGCGGCGAAGAGCAGCGGCGAGATCCAAGAGCGTATCGTCGCCGTCCATAATAACGACGGCCCCGGCTTCGCCTGGGACATCAGCGAGACGCCGGGCCACAAGCGCATCGCAAGCCGCATCCATACGATCCTGCCGCAGACGTCCGTCGTCGGCATGCTGATGGATCATGAAAAGCGCTATCAGGTCGTGCATTCGACCTACGACGGCCTCTACCAGCACGACGGGTTTTCCTGGCAGGTGCTCGGCACGCAGTTTGTCCACCTCGACGACTTCTCCCGCGAGGGAAAGCTCGTCGATGAAACGCTCTCATCCTGGGCCGATTCGCTCAACACTCAGCAGCGCGAAGCACTGGCCGACGCGCTGTACAGCGTCTTCACCGCCTCAGGCGCAAAAACGCTCAGTGAGCTCACCGAGGAAAAGCTCAAAAGCGCCGCAGCGATGCTCAAGACCTATAAAAACCTCGACCGCGAGACCCGCCGCATGGTGACTGAGGCGTTCATGCTGTTTTTCAAACTCGGCACGAAGAACTTCGTCCTCGACACGCAGGAGGAAGGAAGCCGCGAGATCGAAAATATTCGAAAAAAGATCTCGGAACAATACCAGAAATTGGTGGAGCGCAAGAAGTAAATACAACATTCCCGCTGCGCGGGGGTGCGATGTTTCCCCTGCACTCCGCAGGGGAACGGGACAAAGGGGTCATTCTCTTTCGCAAAAGAGAATGACCCCTTTGGAACCCCAAGAGAAAGGCTTTGCATTGGCAGATTGGCACTTGAAGAGCTGCGCGGCCTGCGGAATCAGGTGCCTGCCGGGTGTTGTATCTAAACGACTTGGTTTGCTTCTATCTTCGCTGTCGCTTTGCCTGCGATTCGGTAGCCTTACGCAATTTCCGCCTACTTTGGACTTGTACAGATTTGCTATTGCCTGCCGAGGCGGCTTTGCTGGCGCTCGCCGCAGTACGCACTACCAAGACGATATGCATTGTCAGATGATTAGGCTGCACCAAAACAAGATGAGCAGAGCGGCAGCGGATGATAGAAGTAGGCCAAATCGTATAGCAATGCTAACGCGGCTTCGCCGCGCGCAGGGAAGTGCAATCGGCAAGCATCGCACCTCTTCGAGCTGCTCGCTTGCAATGAAAATTTTCTCTGGGAGGGTGTAAGGGAGGGGTATCTCTTTTTCAAAAAGAGATACCCCTCCCTTATTATCGCACCCCTGCGCGGCGCAGGGAACAAATGCAGCGCTGTCGCGCTGCCATATTATTTTTTTACTCTGCGCTCGGCAGCTTCGCTGCGGGCTTCATCAGCAACGCGCAGATGACGATCGCGAGGATCGTGTTCGGCAGCATATACGTGCCGTTGTACAGCACGGAGTATAACACGGGAGACGTCATGGTCATGCCCATGAATTCCTCGGGCATATACTGTGCGTAGACCGTCACGCCGGAGATGAAGTGAATGATAAAGCGGCCGAAGCAGCCAACGAGCGCCGCGATGGGAAGCTTGGAATAGTTGTTGTTCTTGGCGCGCAGAAGACCCGCGAAGCCGACAGCGGCGTAAGCAAGGGAATAGTCGAAGATGATGGAGACCCAGCTCACAGCGAAGCCCTCGGCAAAGAAATACTTGAGCGTACCGAAGGCAAGACCGGCGAGCAGACCCCAGGGTGCGCCCCAACGCACAGCGAAGAGGATCAGCGGGATCATCACAAGGGTGATCGAGCCGCCGAAGCCGCCAAACGACAGACCGATGGGGATTTTGAGATAGCTCAGCACAAGGGCGAGCGCGATGCAGATGCCGCCTTCGGTCAGGCGGCGGGTGGTGGAATGGGTGGACGTGTTGCTCATAAGGGATTCCTCCTAAAAATATGATCCCTGACCGCGCCGCGGCGCAAAAAAGCACCGCGGCGTCGACGTCACGGTGCAAAGCTCAGGCAAGATACTCTTTGCATTCCTACGCCGGCATTACCCGGATCAGGTCCGAGGGACAGCGACGGCGATACGCCGCATCACAGCCGGCTTGCGCCAGCGCCCCTTGCAGGTATGGCGATATCTTAGTCCAATGTTCAAAATTTGTCAAGGATTTGAGGCAAAAAGCGTGATTCCGAAAATAGAATATCGGAATTTAGAATTTGTGTTGCGTCTTTGTTGTGCTTGTGCTACAATAAAATTAGTTAGGCAACCAAAATAATTGTGATATTTGTGATTTTCTTGCGAACAGGAGATCTGAAATGGCTGCATTCGTTGTCAACGGTACACCGGTCACGGTGGAGAAAAATCAAAAACTCATCCGCTATCTTCGCGACGAGCTGCATCTGACCAGCGTCAAAGACGGGTGCAGTGAGGGCGCGTGCGGCACGTGCCATGTCCTCATCGACGGCAAGCCGACGAAAGCCTGCATCCCTCAGACAGACAAGCTGGAGGGGAAACATATCGTCACGGTCGAGGGCCTTTCCGGCTTTGAAAAGGAGGCCTTTACCTACGCCTTCGGCGAGGCCGGAGCCGTGCAGTGCGGCTTCTGCATCCCGGGCATGGTCATCTCGGCCAAGGGGCTCATCGACCAGAACCCCGACCCGACACGCGAAGAGGTGGCCTTTGCCATCCGCAACAATATCTGCCGCTGCACGGGCTATGTCAAGATCATCGACGGCATCCTGCTTGCGGCGAAGATTTTACGCGAGGGGAAAATTCCCGAAAAGAAGGAAGACTTTCAGGTCGGCTCGCGCGTGCACCGTATCGACGTCGCCGAAAAGGTACAGGGCTATGGCAAGTACCCCGACGACATCTATGTTGACGGCATGTGCTATGGCGGCGCGGTGCGCAGCCAGTACCCGCGCGCCCGCGTGCTCTATATCCGCACGAAAGAAGCGGAAGAGCTCCCCGGCGTCGTCTGCGTGCTGACGGCAAAGGATATTCCGGGTCAGCAAAACGTCGGCCACATCCAGAAGGACCAGCCGACGCTCATCGGCGAGGGGGAGATCACGCAGTACCTTGGCGACGCAGTCGCGCTCGTCTGTGCGCGCGACTTAGAAACACTCGAGCAGGCAAAAAAGCTTGTACGTGTCGTTTACGAAGAGCTTCCCGCGGTCTACGGGCCCGAGGAGGCGTCCGCCCCCGGTGCGCCCGAGGTCATCATGGGCAACCGCGGCAATTTGCAGGCGCACCGCCATGTTGTGCGCGGCAACGCAGACGAGGCCATCAAACATTCCAAATACGTCTTACATGAAAAGTTTCAGACCCCGTGGACGGAGCACGCCTTTTTGGAACCCGAGTGCTGCGTGGCGCTCCCGCTTGAAAACGGCGGCGTGAAGCTGCTCACGACCGACCAGAGCGCGCACACCACCCAGCACGAGTGCTCGGCGATGCTTGGCGTCGACTTTGCCCACTGCCAGGTCGAAAATATGCTTGTCGGCGGCGGCTTCGGCGGGAAAGAGGACATGTCCGTGCAGCACCACGCGGCGCTCATCGCATACATCGCGCGCGTGCCGGTCAAGGTGAAGCTCACACGGCAGGAATCGCTGCTCGTCCATCCAAAGCGCCACCCGATGTGGATGGACTTCACGATGGGCTGCGACGAAAACGGCATCATTCAGGGCGTAAAGGCGAGCGTCGTGTCCGACACGGGCGGCTTCGCCTCACTCGGCGGCCCCGTGCTCGAGCGCGCGTGCACGCACGCCGCGGGCCCGTATCACTACGAGAATTTTGAGATCGAGGGCCACGCTTACTATACCAATAACCCACCCGCGGGCGCGTTCCGCGGCTTCGGCGTGACGCAGACCTGCTTTGCGACCGAAACTCTACTCAACGAGATGGCCGACCTTGTCGGCATCTCCCCGTGGGAAATTCGCTACCGCAACGCCATCCGCCCGGGCGAGGTGCTGCCGAACGGCCAGATCGTCGGCCCCGAAACGGGCCTTGTCGAAACGCTCGAGGCCATCAAGCCCTACTATGACGAAGCCGTGAAAAACGGCGAGCCGGTCGGCCTTGCCTGCGCGATGAAAAACGCGGGCGTCGGCGTCGGCCTTCCCGACTATGGACGCTGCAAGCTCGTCATCGGCGATGATGGCAAGGTCCACATCCGCGCGGGCGCGTCCTGCATCGGTCAGGGTCTCGGCACGGTGCTGGTGCAGCTCGTCGTGACAAACGCAAAGCTCACGCGCGATCAGGTCGTCTACGACGGCAACAGCACGTTCATAACGCCTGACAGCGGCGATACCTCCGGCTCGCGCCAGACGCTCGTCACCGGCGAGGCCTGCCGCCGCGCATGCCTGCTGCTGCGCGACGCGATGGAGTACCGCTCGCTGAGCGATTTGAAGGGGCAGGAGTTTTACGGCGAATACTACGCCAAGACGAACCCGCTCGGCGCAAATGTGCCGAACCCCGTCAGCCATGTCGCCTATGGCTACGCGACGCAGATGTGCATTCTCGACAAGGAGACGGGCAAAATTAAAAAGATGGTCGCCGCGCACGATGTTGGCAAGGCCATCAACCCGCTGTCCTGCGAAGGGCAGATCGAGGGCGGCGTTGTGATGAGCATGGGCTACGCCCTGACGGAGCAGTACCCGCTCGACCACGGCAAGCCCACGGCAAAATACGGCACGCTCGGCCTGTTCCGCTCGCATCAGATCCCCGAGATCAAGGCGATCGTCATCGACAAGCCGGGATTAAACCTCGCCAACGGCGCCATCGGCATCGGTGAGATCACGTCCATCCCCACGGCGCCGGCCATCGCGCAGGCGTATTACCGCTACGACGGCGAGCGCCGCCGCAGCCTGCCGCTCGACCATACGCCGTACAAAAAGTAATACAATCAGGAGAGAGCTATGAAACGAGTTCTCATCATCTATACCGGCGGCACCATCGGTATGACGCGCACGGAAAACGGCTACGCGCCGCGCGCGGGCTACTTCCGCGCCGCGCTCGACGCCATCCCCGACCTCCGCGCGCCGGAGATGCCGGAGTGGGAATTCTACGAGCTCTCGCCGCTGCTGGATTCATCCAACATGACCGTGCGCGAATGGAACTGCATCGCAGAGCTGATCGCGCAGAAATATGACGATTACGACGGCTTCGTCGTCCTGCACGGCACGGACACGATGGCCTACACGGCTTCGGCACTGTCGTTCATGCTCGATGGGCTCGACAAGCCCGTGGTGCTCACGGGCTCGCAGATCCCGCTGTGCGAAATTCGTAGCGACGGGCGCGACAACCTCATCACCGCGCTGCTGATTGCGGGGGAAGGCATCGTGCGCGAGGTGTGCCTTTACTTCGGCGGAAAACTGCTGCGCGGCAACCGTGCGACGAAGTACTCCGCCGACGGGCTCATCGCTTTCGTTTCGCCCAACTACCCGAGCCTTGCCGAGGCGGGCATTTCCATCAAATATAACGAAGCCGCCCTCCTGCCGAGGCAGAAAGGCGGGCTGAGGCTCCAGACGCTTGACAACATCCCCATCGGCGTCATCAAGGTATTTCCGGGCATTCAGTTTTCGCTGTTCGAGGCCATTATGACCGAAAAGCTGCGCGGTATCGTCATCGAGACGTTTGGCGCGGGCAACATCCCCGGCGACGGGAACGCGCTGCTGCCCATCATCCGCAAGGCGTTTCAGAACGGCACGGTGCTCACGGTCTGCTCGCAGTGTCCGCAAGGCGCGGTGTCGCTCGGCACCTACGAAACGTCCAGCGCGCTCAAAAAGGCGGGCGCGGTCAGCGGACTTGACATGACGACCGAGGCCGCCGTCGCCAAGCTGTACTATCTCTTCTCCTGCGGCTACGACAAGGAGAAGATCAAGCAGGCAATGGAGGAGGATCTCCGCGGCGAGATCAGCGTTTCTTAAGCGCTTCGAGCGCTTCCTTCGTGTCAACGTCGCGCAGCTCTGTCTCCAGCGCTTCAAAGAGCAGCAGATCATCTAAATGCCTCTTGATGACCGCGCTGCCGCCGACATCGCCCTCAAGCGATAAAAGCTCAGGAAAGAAGCGGGCAGGGAAGAGGCAGGGGTTGCCTCGCACGCCGTTGTGTCCCAATCCGATGATGTTTTTGCTGTGCGCGCGGAAGAACTCAAGCTCCTGCGCGACGGTCTTGCGCTTGAGCATCGGCTGGTCGGCCACCATGAAGCAGAGCGCGTCGCAGTCTGACAGCGCCGCCGTGCCGAGGCGGATCGTCTCGCTCTGGCCGCGCTCGGGATGTTCGTTCCGCAGCGTTTCAAAGCCGAACTTTTTGGCGGCCGCTTCCACGTTTTCGTGCTGCGTCACGACCAGCACGCGGGAAAAGCTCTCCCGCGGGATCGCCTCAAGCGCATGCTCGATAAGCGGCTTTCCGTTTACCATCGCGGCGAGCTTGTTCTCGCCAAAGCGCGCGGCATTGCCCGCCGCCATGACCACGCATCCTATTTTCAACGTGTTATCCATCTAAAATCACCAGTCATTCGTTTCTTTTTCACCAATCGGCAGAAAAAAGCGGACAAAATGGTACATCCGCGATCATTTGTATTATATCACGCATGCAGCACTGTACACGCTGTGCGAAATGTGCTAAAATAATAGCAAAGGAGTTGCAGATTTCGAGCAAAACCGACAAAGCGGCTGCTCGGAACAGGAGGTAGACAGATGAGCAAGGTAGGAAAAAGCGAGATCCGCGTCGATGCGTTCGACAAGGTCACCGGACGCACGAAATACTATGAGGATCGGATGCCGGCCGGTGCGCTCTATGCGCGCATCAAGCATTCCACCATCGCGCACGGATTTGTCAAATCAGTCGACAAGTCCGCGGCGGAGGCCATCCCCGGCGTTGTGAAGGTGCTGACCTGCTTCGACGTGCCGGAGTACTGCTTCCCGACGGCGGGCCATCCCTGGTCGATGGACCCGGGGCATCAGGACGTGGCCGACCGCAATCTTTTGAACCGCCATGTGCGCTACTACGGCGACGACGTCGCGGTCGTCATTGCGGAGGATGAGGTCTCGGCCATGCAGGGCGTGCGCGCGCTGAAGGTCGAATATGAGGAACTACCGTTTGTGCTCGACGTGCAGAAGGCCATGGAGCCCGACGCGCCCTGCATCCACGAAAATTTCCCGGGGAATATCCTGAAGCACACCGATATCCGCAAGGGCAATTATCAGCAGGCGATCAAAGAGCCCGGCCTCATCAAGGTCGAGGGCTGGTACAACACCCCCACCGTGCAGCACAGCCACATTGAAAACCACGGCTGCTACGCTTACGAGGAAAATGGCCGCATCGTCGTCGTGTCCTCCACACAGATCCCGCACATCATCCGCCGCATCGTCGGTCAGGCGCTCGGGCGTCCGTGGGCGGATATCCGCGTCATCAAGCCCTACATCGGCGGAGGCTTTGGCAACAAGCAGGATGCGCTCTATGAGCCGCTGTGCGCGTGGTGCTCTACGCAGGTGCACGGAAAATGCGTGCGCATCGACTGCTCGCGTGAAGAGACATTCGTCAGTAACCGTGTGCGCCACTCGATCCGCTTCCATATCATCACGTGGCTCCATAAGGACGGCTCGATTGCCGCGCGCAAGGTCGAGTGCTTCTCCAATCAGGGCGCTTACGCCTCGCACGGCCATTCAATCGTCGCCAAGGCCATGGGCTCGTTCCCGCAGATCTATCCCTGCGACAATTTCGAGGGCGACGCTTACACCGTGTACACAAACCGCCCCGCCGCGGGCGCGATGCGCGGCTACGGTATGCCGCAGGCGTCGTTCGCGGACGATGCGAACATCGACGAGTGCGCGAAGGCCGTCGGCATCGAGCCGCTCGAATACCGCATGAAGTACATCATGCCCAAGGGCTTCCACGACGGCTTCTCGGGCAATACAAATTACTACGATTCCTTCCGTGAGTGTCTGGAAAAGGGGAAGGAGTACATCGAATACGACAAAAAGCGCGAGGAGTATGCCAAGGACATCGGCCCCGTCCGCCGCGGCATCGGCGTGGCGGCCTTCTGGTACAACACGGCGGTGTATCCCATCTCGCTTGAAACGTCCTCGAACCGCATGCTCCTGAATCTCGACGGCACGGTGACGATGCAGTGCGGTGAGACGGAGATCGGGCAGGGCGCGGACACGGCCTATGCGCAGATGACGGCCGAGGCCGTCGGCCTCAAGAGCTATCACGACGTGCGCGTCGTCTCGTGTCAGGATACGGACATCACGCCCACAGGCCTCGGCGCTTACGCGAGCCGCCAGACCTACGTCGCGGGCTTCTCCATCCGCCAGACGGCGGCGCTCCTGCGGCAGAAAATTCTTCAGTACGCGACAAAGCTCACCCGTCAGGCGGTCGACAATATGGACATCGTCGACGGCAACATCATCCGCAAGGGCGACGGCATGGTGCTCATGTCGCTGAAAGACCTTGCGATGACCGCGCAGTACAACGCCGCGGACTCCAAGCACATCACCGCCGAGTCGACCTACACCATCCGCAACAACGCCTATTCGTTTGGCTGCACCTTTGCCGACGTCGAGGTGGATATCCCGATGTGCAAGGTGACGCTCAAGAAGATCATCAACGTCCACGACTGCGGCAAGCTCATCAACCCCGCGCTTGCCGAGGCGCAGGTCCACGGCGGCATGTCCATGGCCATCGGATTTGGCATGAGCGAGCAGCTTTTATTCGACGAGAAGACGGGCCGCCCACTCAACAATAACCTTCTCGACTACAAGCTCTCGACGTTCATGGACCACCCGCATCTCGAGGCGCAGTTTATCGAAAATCCCGAGCCGACATCGCCGTTCGGCACGAAGGCGCTCGGCGAACCGCCCGCGTGCTCGGGCGCGCCCGCCATCCGCAACGCCATCTACAACGCCACCGGCGTCGCCATCGACACCGTTCCCATCACCCCGCACGTTCTGTACGCTGAGTTCAGCCGTGCAGGACTGATCCGCGACAGCTGGAAGGAGGAGAAGTGAGCCATGTATGATATGAAAGCGCTCTACGAGGCGGAAAGCGTCGAAAACGCCGTCGCCCTCCGCTTGGAGCATCCCGAGGCGCAGATCATCGCCGGCGGCAGCGACGTGCTCGTGCAGATGCGCGAGGGCAAGCGCGCCGGAAAGGAGCTCATCTCGATCTACGGCCTCGACGAGCTGCGCGGCGTGAGCATCGACGAGGAGGAGAACATCCGCATCGGCTCGCTCTCGAGCTTTTCCCACATCACGCGTGACCCCATCATCCAGAAATATATCAACGTTCTCGGCGAGGCGGTCGACATGGTCGGCGGCCCGCAGATTCGAAACATCGGCACCATCGGCGGCAACACCTGCAACGGCGTGACGAGCGCGGACTCCGCCTCGACGCTGCACGCGTGGGAGGCCATCGTGGAGCTGACGGGGAAGGACGGCATCCGCCGCCTGCCCATCAAAGACTTTTACATCAAGGCCGGTCAGGTCGACATCCGCGTGGAGGATGGCGAGATCCAGACCGCCATCCTGATCCCAAAGGCGAGCTACGAAAACTGCTATGGCTACTACATCAAGTACGCCATGAGAAACGCGATGGACATCGCGACGCTCGGGTGCAGCGTGAACGTGCGCCTGTCGCCCGACAAGCAGACTATTGAGCGCGCCCGCATCGCCTACGGCGTTGCCGGTCCTGTGCCGATGCGCTGCCCGAGCGCGGAGGCAGCTGCCAAGGATAAACCCTTGACACTTACGACGGCGGAAGAGTTCTCACTCGCCGTGCTCAACGATATCCGCGCGCGTGACAGCTGGCGCGCCTCCAAGGCGTTCCGCGAGCACATCGCGGTCGAAATGGCCAAGCGCTGCCTGATCGAGTCTATCAAACGGGCGGGAGGTGTCATCAAATGAGTCAGTACAAGCTGGTGCGATTCAACTTAAACGGCAAGGACGTTGAGAAAATGGTCGACGTGCGTGCGTCGCTGACCGATATGCTGCGAAACGATTACCATATGACGTCCGTGAAGAAGGGCTGCGAGGTCGGCGAGTGCGGCGCCTGCAACGTCATCATCGACGGCGAGGCATTCAACTCGTGCATCTACCTCGCCGTCTGGGCGGACGGCAAGCACATCCGCACGCTCGAAAGCCTGATGGGGCCCGACGGCGAGCTGAGCGACATCCAGCAGGCGTTCATTGAAGAGACCGCTGTCCAGTGCGGCTTCTGCACGCCGGGCTTCATCATGACTGCGGTCGAGATCTTGGAGACGAACCGCCTCTACACCGATGACGAGCTCAGAAAGCTCCTCTCCGGCCATCTGTGCCGTTGCACGGGCTATGAAAATATTCTGCGCGCGGTGAAAAAGACGATGTATCGACGCCTTGGCCTGCCGCTTCCGGAATAAGGCCGAGCCTTTACAAAATCGAAACAGGAAAAAATATTGTCTTCTTACGAAATCGGTGCTATAATCCAAATAGCACCGATTTTGTTTCAAGGCGCGAAAAAGGAGGAATCTTTATGGTCATTACGGTTGGCAGACAATACGGCAGCGGCGGACGCGAGATCGGCACGATGCTTGCCAAGCAGCTCGGCATCGCCTATTACGACGACATGCTGCTCAAGGAGGCGGCAGAGGAGAGCGGACTTTGCGAAGAACTGTTCCGTTCCTTTGACGAACGCCCGAAGAGCTTTCTCTATTCCATCGCGATGGACCCCTATTCCTTCTCGATGAACCATGTGACGCCCAAGGGCTCCATCGAACAGCAGGTGTACCTGGCGACCTACGACACGATCAAAAAGCTCGCCGACAAGGGCCCCTGCGTCCTGATCGGCCGCTGCGCGGACTACGCGCTCAAGGATCGCGACGACGTCATCAATCTCTTCATCACGGCTCCGCTCGAAAACCGCATCAAGCGCGTTGCCGCCCGCAACGGCATCAGCGAGAACGAGGCGAAAGACCGCATCAAGAAGACGGATAAGTCCCGCGCTTCCTACTATAACTACTATTCCGCCAAGGACTGGGGCGATGCCAAGAGCTATGACCTCTGCATCGATTCGAGCCTGCTCGGCATCGATGGCACGGTCGAGCTTTTGAAGGACCTTATCCGCATCAAGGGCATCAAGTAAACGAAAAATCTAAAAAAGCAGCCGTATGAAACGGCTGCTTTTTTCCGCTATTCACGGCGGTTCAACTTGACGAAAAAGGAAAGAGCGAATTTGTGAAAAAAGTTTACGCTTTCCCCCTATGCAAAAGAGCAAAAATACGCTAAAATAGTAGCTGTGAAAATTTGAACTTGTTCCTGAAAGGGGAGATTATGAGCATGGCTCAACTCAAGTATAAGCGCGTGCTGCTCAAGATCAGCGGCGAGGCGCTGGCAGGCGACAAGCACTTCGGCTTCGACTTCGACGTCGTTTCCAATGTGTGCGACGTCATCAAAAAGTGCACGGACATGGGTGTGCAGATGGGCGTCGTCATCGGCGGCGGCAACTTCTGGCGCGGCGTGAAAAACGGCGAGGGCTACATCGAGCGCACCCGTGCCGATCACATGGGCATGCTGGCCACGGCGATGAACTGCATGGCGGTCGCCGATGTGCTCGAGCAGAAGGGCGTCGACGTGCGCGTGCAGACGGCGCTGGAGATCAAAGAAGTTGCCGAACCCTACATCCGAGCCCGCGCCATCCGGCATTTGGAAAAGGGCCGCGTAGTGCTCTTTGGCTGCGGCATCGGCTCTCCGTTCTTTTCGACCGACACGGCGGCGGTACTGCGCGCGGCGGAAATCAACGCAGATGTCATCCTGCTCGCCAAGAACATCGACGGCGTCTACAATGCCGACCCTGCCAAGGACGCAAATGCGATCAAGTACGACGCCATCTCCTATGAGGACGTGCTGGCCCAGCACCTTGCGGTCATGGACTCCACGGCCACGTCGCTTTCGATGGACAACCACATTCCCGTGCTCGTCTTTGCGCTCAAGGACCCGGAGAATATCATCCGTGCGGTCGAGGGCGAGAAGATCGGCACCATTGTTGGCGAAAACTGAGCGACCCCGCATCTGCGGTTTTACGATAAAAATTTTTGAGGAGGTATCCCCATGAATAAAGAAGATTACAAGGTTTATTCCGACAAAATGAGAAAGAGCATCGACGCGGTGAACGCGGACTTTGCCTCTGTGCGCGCAGGCCGCGCCAACGCCTCTGTGCTCGACCGCATCAGCGTCGACTACTACGGCTCTCCCACGCCCATCCAGCAGATCGCGGCCATCGCTTCTCCCGATCCGCGCCAGCTCGTCATCACCCCGTGGGACGGCACGGCCCTCAAGCCCATCGAGCGCGCCATTCAGGAGTCTGACCTTGGCATCAACCCGCAGAACGACGGCAAGTCCATCCGCCTGAACTTCCCGCAGCTCACGGAGGAGCGCCGTAAGGAGCTCGTCAAGCAGATCCACAAGTATTCCGAGACCGGCAAGGTCGCCATCCGCAACATCCGCCGCGATGCGATGGAGGCCTTCAAGAAGAAGCAGAAGGCCAGCGAGATCACCGAGGATGACCTGAAGGTCGCCGAAAAGGACCTGCAGAAGCTGACCGACGACATGTGCAAAGAGGTCGACGCCCTTCTCGAGAAGAAAGAGAAGGAGCTCATGGCGGTCTGATATGGGGCTCTTTTCCAAAGAGAACAAGGCAGGGCAGGTTGATTTGAACAACCTGCCTTGTCATGTTGCCGTCATTATGGACGGCAACGGCCGCTGGGCGCAAAAGCGCGGCCTCCCGCGCTCGGCCGGTCACAAGGCGGGGGCGGAGACATTTCGAAAGCTCGGCACCTACTGCAAAAATTTGGATATCGACTATCTGACGGTCTACGCCTTTTCGACCGAAAACTGGAAGCGCCCGAAGGACGAGGTCGACGGCATCATGCACTTACTTGAGCAATATCTGCACGAGTGCATCGACACGATGGAAAAGGACGGCAACCGCCTGCACTTTCTGGGTGATTTAAGCGTCCTGACGCCGGAACTTCGGGAACTCATCGATGAGACGAATGAGATTTCATCCCGCATTGAAGGCTTTCAGGCCAACGTCTGCCTCAACTATGGCGGGCGCGACGAGATTCTGCACGCCGCCCGCGCGTTTGCGCGTGACTGCGCGGCAGGGGAGCAGGACGCGGACAGCCTGACCGAGGAGGGCTTTTCGCGCTACCTCTATTCAAGCGGACTTCCCGATCCCGACCTTCTCATCCGCCCGGGCGGGGAGAAGCGCATCAGCAACTACCTTTTGTGGCAGTGCGCGTACAGCGAGTTCTACTTCTGCGACACGCTCTGGCCCGACTTTACGGAAAGAGAATTCGACAAGGCGCTCATCGCGTATCAGCAGCGCGAACGGCGCTTCGGCGGACTGAAACAGGAGAAACAGAAATGAAACAAAGATGGTTGGTGGTTGTCGTCGGCCTGCCGGCGCTGCTCGCCGTGCTGCTTGCCTGCCCTGCATGGGCGACGATGCTCGTCGTCTGCGGCATCGCGGGCATCGCGGCCTATGAGCTGCTGCACACGGCAGGGGAGAACGTCCCAGCGAATTTCTACTGGGGACTTGTCACAACGGTCGTCATGCAGGAGATATGGCTCTTTAAGGAAGAGATGAGCGGCACATACGATCTTCCGATTTCGACCGTTACGATCTTCCGCTGGATCCTTGTGATGATGGCGTTCCTCTTTGCGGTTATCTCTTACGGAAAGGAAAAGCCCTTCACATTCCACAATGTGGCGGTGGCCATCATCGGCGGCATTGTGTTTCCGGCGATGTACAGCTGCATCTTCCTGCTGCGTATGGACGAAAACTATGGCAAGCTCTATGTGCTCGCGCCCTTCTGCGTCGCATTTGTGGGCGATGCGCTGTCGATGTATTTTGGCATGTGGTTCGGCAAGCGCAAGATGGCGCCGCACGTCAGCCCGCACAAGACCTGGGCAGGCGCGATCGGCGGGCCCATCGGCAGCGCGCTTGCGCTGGTGCTGCTCGGCGTTGTCGGCAAGGCATGGCTCGGCTATGCGCCGAACTACCTCATGCTGATTCTTGTCGGCGTGGTGGCCAATATCTTCGGTCAGCTCGGCGACCTCTCGATGTCGCTCGTCAAGCGCGAGGCGGGCATCAAGGATTACAGCCACCTTTTCCTGACGCACGGCGGCATGCTCGACCGCTTTGACTCCACGCTCTTCATCGCGCCGGTCGTATGGGCCGCGGTCTGCGGAGGCCTATTATGACAAGGAGTATTGCTTTACTCGGATCCACCGGCTCCATCGGCCGCCAGACGCTTGAGGTGGCGCGCGAGCTGGGGCTTTCCGTCGCCGCGCTGACGGCGAATAAGAGCGTTGACCTCATTGAACAGCAGGCGCGGGAATTTTGCCCGCGTCTTGCCGTGCTTTATGACGAGGATGCGGCGCGCGAGCTGCGCGCGCGGCTCTCCGACACAAACACCCAAGTGCTCTCCGGTATGGAGGGCCTTCTGGCCGCGGCCACGGCGGACAACGCCGACACGGTCGTGACCGCCGTGATGGGCATGATTGGTCTCCAGCCGACGCTTGCCGCCATCGAGAAGAAAAAACGCATCGCGCTTGCGAACAAGGAAACGCTCGTCTGCGCGGGCGAGCTTGTGGTGGACGCGGCGGAAAAATACGGCGCGGAGATCGTCCCCGTCGACAGCGAGCACAGCGCGATCTTCCAGTGCCTCCAGGGCTGCCGCGACCGCGGCGAGATCAAGCGCCTCATTCTGACCTGCTCGGGCGGGCCTTTCTATGGCATGAGCGCGCAGGAGCTTGCGACTAAGACGAAGGCCGACGCGCTCAAGCACCCGAACTGGACAATGGGCGCAAAGATCACCATCGACTCCGCGACGCTGATGAACAAGGGCCTTGAGATCATCGAGGCCATGCGGCTCTACCGCCTGCCGCTGCGTCAGGTCGACGCGGTCATCCATCGCCAGAGCATCGTGCACTCGCTCGTCGAGTTTCAAGACGGGGCGATGCTCGCCCAGCTCGGCACACCGGACATGAAGCTGCCCATCCGCTACGCGATGACGTACCCCAACAGGGCCGTTTCGCCCGCGGAGCCGCTTGACCTTCTCAAGTGCCCGCCGCTCACGTTCGCCGAGCCCGATGAAGAGGTCTTCCGCTGCCTGAAGATCGCCAAGCAGTGTGCCGCCGTCGGGAACGTCTACTGCGCGGCGATGAACGGCGCAAATGAAGAGGCCGTCGCGGCGTTTCTGCGCGATGAGATCGGCATCTGTGCCATCCCTGACCTCATCGAAGCGGCGCTCGATAAAACCGAGACGGTATATCAGCCGCAGCTTTCGGATATTCTGGAAGCAGACCGGCTCGCGCGCGAGGTCGTACGCGAAAAGCTCAACTGACCAAATTTAGGAGAGACCATGGTTTATATTCTCATTGCGATCCTGATTTTCGGCGTGCTCATCGCCGTGCATGAGCTGGGCCACTTTTTGGCGGCCAAGGCCTGCGGCGTGCGCGTCAATGAATTTTCCATCGGCATGGGGCCTCAGCTCCTGCATAAGACGAAGGGGGATACCGAGTATTCCCTGCGCCTTCTGCCCATCGGCGGCTACTGCGCCATGGAGGGCGAGGACGAGGATTCGGACGACGACCGCGCGCTTAACCGCCAGGTCTGGTGGAAGAAGTTCATCATCTTCGTCGCGGGCGCGTTCATGAACTTCCTGACGGGCCTCATCATCGTCATCTGCCTGTACGCGGGCGCGCAGGCGTTCTACACGACGGAGATCGTCGAGCTGAACCCCGATTTTCCGCAGCAGGGAGAGGACGGCCTGATGCCCGGCGACATGATCTACGCCATCAACGGCGAGCGCATTTATTTAAAGAGCGATGTGTCGCTCATCATGGGCCTTGGCGACACGGGTACGATCGACATGACCGTTCTGCGCGACGGCAAAAAGCTCGACCGCACGCTCACCAGGCAAGTCTACACCGACGAAAACGGTAAGGAGTACGAGGCCTACGGCTTTACCTACGGCGGGATCGTCGAGGCGACGCCGCTTCTGCGCCTGCAATACAGCTGGTACCAGACGATGGACTATGTCCGCATCGTGAGACTGAGCCTGCAAATGCTGCTTTCGGGCGCGGCGGGCGTGAACGATCTGAGCGGCCCGGTCGGCATCGTCTCGACCATCACGGAGGTCGGCAAGGAGACCGAGGCCGAGGCGGGCTTCGGCGCGGCACTCGAGAGCATTCTCTACTTCGCCGCGATGATCGCGGTGAACCTCGCCGTGATGAACCTGCTGCCGCTGCCCGCACTCGACGGCGGACACGTGCTGTTCCTGCTTGTCAACGGCATCGCCGTGGCGCTGTTCAAAAAGGAAATTCCATCCAAATATCTGAACGTCATCAACGGCATCGGCTTTGCGCTTTTAATGGCGCTGATGCTGTTTGTCACGTTCCACGACATTGTCAAGCTCCTGTGAGGAGGATGATCTTATGAGCAAGCAAATTATCGCAGGCGGCGTCGCTATCGGCGGCGGCGCGCCGGTCACGATCCAGTCGATGTGCAACACGCACACTGAGGATGCCAAGGCCACCATCGCGCAGATCCACGCGCTCGAAGAGGCGGGCTGCGAGATCGTGCGCGTCACGGTGCCGAATATGGAGGCCGCGCACGCGCTGAGTGAAATTAAGGAGAATATCTCCATCCCGCTCGTCGCGGACATTCATTTCGACTACCGTCTCGCCGTCGAAGCGGCGGCGCGCGGCGCGGACAAAATTCGCATCAACCCCGGCAACATCGGGGGAGATGACCGCGTCAAGGCGGTCGTAGACGCCTGCCGTGAACACAAGGTCCCCATCCGCATCGGCGTGAACGGCGGCTCGCTTGAAAAGGAGCTGCTCGCAAAATATGGCCGCGTGACGCCCGAGGCGCTCGTCGAGAGCGCGCTCAGACATGTGCGGCTGCTTGAAAAGTTCGATTTTACCGAGATCTGCATCTCGGTCAAGAGCTCTGATGTACCGCTCAACATGGCGGCCTATCGCCTTCTGCACGAAAAGGTCGACTATCCGCTCCACCTCGGCGTGACCGAGGCAGGCACGCCCGCGATGGGGCTTTTGAAGTCCGCCATCGGCATCGGCGGCCTTCTGTGCGAGGGCATCGGCGACACGATGCGCGTCTCGCTCACGGCGGACCCCGTGGAAGAGGTCTACGCCGCCAAGCGCATTTTGCAAGCCTGCGGCATCCGCCGCAGCGGTGTGAACCTCGTCTCCTGCCCGACGTGCGGCCGCACGGCGTACGACATGATCCCGATCGCCGAGGAGCTAGAGCGCCGTCTTGCCGACTGCAAGAAGAATATCACGGTCGCCGTGATGGGCTGCGTCGTCAACGGGCCCGGTGAGGCCTCGGCCGCCGATATCGGCGTGGCCGGCGGCAAAGGTGAGGGCATGATTTTCCGAAAAGGAAAAATCCTTTACAAAGTGCCGCAGGAAAAGCTTGTCGACGCTTTGATGGAGGAAATCAAAAAACTCTGACCGAGCGGAAACGATACTGAGATAAGGTTGTGGCTATGGCACAAAAGATTCCTTTTTTTGAATTATTCACCGACTTTTCGCCGGATTTTGACCTGCGCGTCCCGCTCAACGCCGCGATGGTCACGAACATGGTGCTCGAGCCGGAAAAGCGCACGATGACGCTCGACATGACCGTGCGCGCGGAGATGAACGACTCGACGCGCGAAACGGTCGAGCAGCTTCTTGCGCGCAATTACGACTTAAAGTGCGTGGACATCCACGTCAAATCAACGGCGGAAGCCTTTCCCGACATGTTGAAGAACGCTGGCCGCAAGGTGAGCGGCAGCGGCAGTGTCATCATGGGCCGCGAGATTGCAAAGGGGAGAGTGCTCCCCATCAGCGAGCTGACGCCAAAGGCCGGTCACGTCGTCGTTGAGGGCAAGGTCTTCAAGTTCGACTGCCACGAGACGCGCCGCGCCGGCGTCTGGACGATGTTGCTCGAAATGACGGACTACGAAGGCTCGCTCTTCATCCGCCGCAGCATGCCCGAGCGCGAGGCGACGGAGCTTCTTGGCAAGATCAGCGTCGGCATGTGGCTGCGCGTCAGCGGCCGCATGGAGCTCTCCTACGATGGTAAGGATATGCAGCTCAACCCGCAGGACATCATGCAGATCGACCACGCCGAGCGCACGGACACGGCGGAGGAAAAGCGCGTCGAGCTGCACTTACATACCCGTATGTCCAACATGGACGCGCTGACCGACACCGCCGCGGTCGTCAAGCGCGCGATCAAGTGGGGGATGCCCGCCATCGCCATCACGGATCACGGCGTAGCGCAGAGCTTCCCGGACGCCTGGCACACCGGCGAGGGTAAAATAAAACTCCTTTACGGCTGTGAAGGCTATTTTCTCAACAACATCGACGACCGTATCTGTGTGCACGGCCCGCAGGACGGCGATTTTTCGACTGAGATCTGCTGTTTCGACATTGAAACAACGGGTCTGAAGGTCGCGCACGATGCCATCACCGAGATCGGTGCGGTCATTCTGAAAGACGGCGAGATCGTCGACACGTTCCAGACCTTTGTCGACCCCGAGCGCCGGCTTTCGCCTGAGATCATCGGCCTGACCGGCATCACAGACGACATGCTGCGCGGCGCGCCGAAGCTGGAGGACGCGCTGCACGCATTTTTGGCCTTTGCGGGTGGCCGCCCGCTCGCTGCGCACAATGCGGAGTTTGATATCAGCTTCATCCGCGCAGGCTGCAAAAAGTGCGGCATCCCGTTCGAGCCGACGTATCTCGACTCGCTGATTTTCGCGCAGAATCTCCTGCCCGAGCTCGGCAAGTACAAGCTCGACATCGTGGCCGACCACTTGCAGCTCCCGCAGTTCAACCACCACCGGGCGTCCGATGATGCGGTCCCGGTCGCGCAGATGCTCGCGAAGTTTTTCGTCATGCTCGAAGAGCGCGGCGTCACGCGCCTCCAGCAGATCAACGACGAGATGACGAAGCTCCGCCCGCTCGGCGTCAAGCGCAACCGTTTCCCAAAGCACATCATTCTGATCGCCAAGAACAAGGTGGGCCTCAAGAACCTCTACCAGCTCATCTCGGCGTCGAACCTCAAATACTTTAAGCGCGTGCCGATCATTCCGAAAAGCGAGCTTGTCGCGCATCGCGAGGGCTTGATCATCGGCTCTGCCTGCGAGGCGGGCGAGCTGTTCCGCGCCATCGTCGACCACAAGGACTGGAATGAGCTCAAGCGCATCGCCTCGTTCTACGACTATCTTGAAATTCAGCCGCTCGGCAATAACCGCTTCATGGTGCGCGACGGCACGGTGCGCGACGACGAAGACCTCAAGGACTTCAACCGCACTGTTGTCAAGCTTGGCGAAGAGCTTGGCAAGCCCGTCTGCGCAACGGGCGACGTCCACTTCCTCGACCCCGAAGACGAGGTTTATCGCCATATCCTGCTCGCGTCAAAGAAATTCGCCGACGCGAACGAGCCCGTCCCGCTCTACTTCCGCACGACGGACGAAATGCTCAAGGAATTTGACTACCTCGGCAAGGAGAAAGCCTACGAGGTCGTCGTGACGAACCCCCGCGCCATCGCCGAGCAGGTGGAGGATATCGAGCTTTTGCCCAAGGGCAAGCTGTTTCCGCCGCGGCTTGAAAATTCGGAAGAAGACCTTAACCGTATGGTGTGGGGGAAAGCGCACGAGCTTTACGGCGACGATCTGCCGCAGCTGATCGTCGACCGGCTGAACGTCGAGCTCGGCAGCATTCTGGGCAAGTATGACGTCGTCTACATGTCGGCGCAGAAGCTCGTGCAGCGCTCGCTTGAGTGCGGCTACCTCGTCGGCTCGCGAGGGTCGGTCGGCTCGTCGCTTGTCGCGTACATGGCCGGCATCACCGAGGTCAACGCCCTGCCGCCGCACTACCGCTGCCCCAAGTGCCGCAACGTCGAGTTCCATGCGGGCGAGTACGGCTGCGGCGCGGACATGCCCGATAAAATGTGTCCCGTCTGCGGCACGAAGTACGTCAAGGACGGCTTCGACATCCCGTTTGAAACTTTCCTCGGCTACGGCGGCGGCAAGGTGCCGGATATCGACCTCAACTTCTCAGGCGAATATCAGGCGCGCGCCCACGCGCACGCGGTCGAGATGTTCGGCAAGACGCAGGTGTTCCGCGCGGGTACGATCGGTACGCTCGCGGAGAAGACGGCCTACGGCTTCGTCAAAAAATACCTCGAGGAAAACGGCATCGCCGCGGGCAACGCCGAGATCGACCGCCTGACGGCGGGCTGCGTCGGCGTGCGACGCACGACGGGCCAGCATCCCGGCGGACTCGTCGTCGTGCCGGACGACATGGATATCGAGGACTTCTGCCCCGTACAGCACCCTGCGGACGACCCCGACAGCGACACGATCACCACGCATTTCGAATATCACTGCATGGAGGACAACCTCTTAAAGCTCGACATGCTCGGCCACGATGACCCGACGATGATCCGCATGCTCGAAAATCTGACGGGCGTGAACGCCCGCGCCATCCCGCTCGACGACCCCGACACGATGTCGATCTTCATCTCGTCCAAGGTGCTCGGCTACGAGAACGACGAAGTGCTCGGCCCCACGGGCGCCGTCGCGATCCCCGAGTTTAACACGCGCTTCACGCGCCAGATGCTCGTCGACACGCAGCCGAAGGACTTCAACACGCTGCTGCGCCTTTCCGGCTTCTCCCATGGCACGGACGTGTGGCTCGGCAACGCGAAGGATCTGATCGTCAGCGGCACGGCGAGCGTTCTGGAGACCGTCGGCTGCCGTGACGATATCATGCTCTACCTCATCTCGATGGGGCTTGACCCGAAGATGAGCTTTAAGATCATGGAGGCCGTCCGAAAGGGCAAGGTCAAAGGCGGCAAGGCGGGGGACTGGCCGATGTGGGTCGAAGAGATGCGCAAGCACGACGTACCGGAGTGGTACATCGAGTCGCTTGCGAAGATCGGTTACCTCTTCCCGAAAGCGCACGCGGTCGCATACGTTATGATGGCGTTCCGTATCGCGTGGTTCAAGGTGCACGAGCCGCTCGCGTTCTACGCGACGTTCTTCTCCATCCGCGCCAAGGCATTCGACGCCGCCGAGTGCTGCAAGGACGCCGACGCGCTGCGCCGCCGCATCCGCGAGATTGAAAACAACAAGGACGCGACCGCCGTGGAACAGGACTTGATGACGACGCTTGAAGTCTGCTACGAATTCTGCCTGCGCGGCTTCCACTTTGAGCCCATCGATATCTACCGCAGCGATGCGACGAAGTTCGTCGTCACGGAAAACGGCCTGCTGCCGCCGTTCACGTCCGTCCGCGGACTCGGCGAGACCGCAGCGCTCGACACCGTCGAGAAGCGCAAGGGGAAGGACTTTACATCGGTGGAGGAGTTTTCCCTCTGCTGCAACAAGCTGTCGCAGACGCATATCGACCAGCTGCGCGCGCTGGGCGCGTTTGCGGGATTGCCTGAAACGAGCCAGTTAACATTGTTTTAACACACTGTGTTGTATTGTTCCCTGCGTACTCGCAGGGGGCGTTTTTCCCTGCACCGTGCAGGGGATGCGGCTAAGGGGGCCATTCTCTCACGTGAGAGAATGGCCCCCTTTTTTCGCACCCCGCACGGTGCGGGGTACCCCTTTACCCTTTAGGGCAAAACGCAAAAATAAAACCTACCTTGCGGCAGGTTCTATTTTTAAATCTTACAGTCCCAGTTCGACGGCGCGGCGAAGTCTGACCTTGCCGTCGAGCGCTTCGTCGATCGTGTGGATCAGCGCCTCGCGGTCGCGGTTGAGCGTGCCGCCGAGGGGGAGGTAGTTGGACGCGTGGTTCGAGCGGAAAACGCTGCCGTCGGAGTCGATGTGCTCCAAAAAGAGGCGCGTTTCACGCATCAGCTCGGGCGGATCCATCATCTGGAACTCGCCGCGCTCGATCCAGTCGTGCAGGGGAGTACCGGAGTAAACGCGCAGCGTGAGGAAGGCAATATAGTCGGGCTTCATGCGGGAAACGGCCTTCGCCGTGTCGATGGCGTGGGCCTGCCAGTCGCCGTTCGCGCCCGCCATGCCGTTGATGGCCGTGACGGAGGTGGCGATGCCCGCCTGCTTGCAGCGGATGGCGTTTAAGACGATCTCCTCGGCAGTAACGCCCTTGCAGAACTTTTTGAGAAGCTCCTCGTTGCCGCTCTCAAGGCCGATATACACGATGCCGAGGCCGTGCTCGCGCAGCGTACGCAGCTCGTCGTCCGTCTTGCGCATGATGGCCTTGGTCGTTGCGTAAGCCGCCACGCGCTTGCAGGTGGGGAAGTGGTCGCGGATATAGTCGAGAACGGTCAGAAGGTAATCCATCGGCAAGATCAGCGCGTCGCCGTCGGCCAAAAAGATCTTCTCGATGTAGCGCCCGTAGGCGCGTGCCTCGTCGAGGTCGGAGAGCACCTGCTCAATGGGATTGATGGAGAACTTTTTGTCCTTGTACATCGTGCAGAACGCACATTTGTTGTGGCTGCACCCAAGCGTACACTGCACGATGAGGCTGCGCGCCTCGCTGGGGGGACGGTAAACGGCTCCCGAATAATGCATCAGGGTTCCTCCTTACAAAATCAGCCGAGCTTGGCCTGGCACTTGTCCATGAAACGGTCCACGGTGATGACGGCGCGCTGGTGTGTGCCCTCGCCGATGAGACCGGCGGTGTCGGTCGCGGTGGCCTTGAAGTCGACCATCTTGCCGTTTGCGGAAATGTCCGTGACCTCGACGGTGACGGTGATCTCCATGCCGACGGGCGAGGGGGAGACGTGGGACACGTCGACCTTGGTGCCGACGGTGCTCTTGCCCTCGGGCAGTTCCTGCTGAAGATAGGTGAAGGCGGCGTTTTCGACCATCGCGACGAGATACGGCGTGCCGAACACCGGCAGACCGCCGCTGCCGAGCGCGGCAGCGGTCATGTCTTCCGTGACAACTTTCTTGACGGTAAAAGTATCTCCGATTTTCATCTTAAAAAACTCCTTTACGATATTACTTGGCAGCTTTGACCTTGATCCAGAGCTTGCTCAGCTCGCGCATGAGGGTCTGGTTGTCGTGGAACATCTCGTCCTTGTCGTAGCCGCTGCGGGGAAGGTAGGCGGCATTGTCCGCGTAGAGATCCTCAGACGAGGTCATCTCTTCAAACACTTCCGCGTTGGGAGAAGTATAACCCACCGTTTCGGTGTTGTCAAACGCGGCTTCATAGGTGAGCATGTAGTTGATGAACTCGTGGGCGAGCTTGGGATTCTCGGCATTTTGGGGAATGACCATGGCATCGCACCAGATGTTCGTGCCCTGGGAGGGCATATAGAAGCTCATGTCTTCGTTTTCATCAAGCACCACGGCCGCGTCGCCGGAGTAGACAACGGCGATGTCCTTGTAGCCGTTCATCATGCCGTCGATGACCTCATCGGTCACGTAGACGGGGGACATGGTGTTGTTCATCTGCAGGAGCCACTCATAGGCGTCGTTGATCTCATTGGGGTCCTCGGTGTTCATCGAGTAGCCCAGCGCCTTGAACGCCATCATGAACGAGTCGCGCTCGGAATCGTAGATGTAGATGTGACCGGCGTAGTCGGTGTTGCGCAGGACCTCCCAACCCTCGCTCTCGATGACGGCAGGGTCGACATTCTCGTGGTTGTAGACGAGACCGACGCTGCCCCAGAAGTAGGGGATGGAGTACGTGTTGTCAGGATCATAGCTCATACCGAGCACGGCATCAGACATGTTCTCCATATTGGGGATCATGCTCTTGTCAAGCGGCTGGAGGAAGTCCTCGTTCATCAGGCGTTCGATCATGTAGTCGGACGGAATGATGACATCGTAGCGGTCGCCGGCCATGAGCTTGGTGTACATCATCTCGTTGGAGTCGAAGTTCTCGACGATGACGCGCACGCCGTACTGCTTTTCAAAGTCGGAGATGACGTTCTCGCCGAGGTACTCGCCGGGGAGATAGAGCTTCAAAACGTTGCTGCCGTACTTCTCGACAGCCGCGGCGCTCTTGTGCTGCTGGGAAAGGCTCGCGCCAACGGTGCCGCCGACAACGGCCAGCACCAGCACGGCGGCAACAGCCGCCATGGCCTTGCGGCTCACGGCGCGGGATGCTTTGCCGTCCTTTTCGCGCTTTTCGCGCACGATCGGCACGATGTTCACGACGCCAAGCACCAGCGTAATGAGAAGAATCACAATGGTAGAAAGGGCGTTGATGGACGGGTTCACGCGCTTGGACATCGTGTAGACCAAAATCGAAATGTTGTTGACGCCGTTGCCCGTCGTGAAGTACGAGATGACGAAGTCGTCAAAGCTCATCGTGAACGCAATGAGCGCGCCGGAGACGATACCCGGCTTGATCTGCGGCACAATGACTTTCGTGAGCGCCTGGAACGGCGTTGCGCCAAGGTCCATCGCCGCGTCGATGAGGTTAGGATCGAGCGAGCGGAGCTTCGGCGTAACGGAGAGCATCACGTAGGGGATACAGAACATGATATGCGCGATGAGCAGCGTGCCGAAGCCTTTTTTGACCGTGAGGACGCTGAAAAACATCAGAAGTGAGATGGCCGTGACGATATCGGGGTTCATCACGGGCAGGTCGTTGATGCGCTCGACCATCTTCTGCACAACCTTGCGGGATTTGGAGAGGCCGATGGCCGTGATCGTGCCGACGACTGTCGCGACGACCGTCGCGATGACGGCGATGATGACCGTGTAGAGCACAGCCTCCATCATCGTCGAATCGGCGAACATCTTTTCATACCAGCGCAGCGAGAAGCCGCTGAACTTCGTCAGTGAGCGGGAATCGTTGAACGAAAAGACGATGATATAGAGGATGGGGAGGTAGAAGAAGAGCATCGTGAGCGTCAGGATGATCTTCGAGCCGACAGAGGTTTTCTTTTTCATGCGCTTCTCACTCCTTTCCCTGCGAGACGACCTGAACGTCCGCCTTGCGCGTCAGCCACATCGAGATCATGATGATGACTGCCATGATGAGCGAGATGGCCGAGCCGAAGTTCCAGTCGCCAGTGGTGAGGAACTGCGTTTCAATGATGTTGCCGACGAGGACGTACTGTCCGCCGCCGAGAAGCTTCGGAATGAAGAAGCTCGACACCGCGGGCAGGAACACGAGCGTGATGCCGGAGATCACGCCGGGAAGCGAGAGCGGCAGCGTCACGCGCAGGAATGCCTGCACCGGCGTTGCACCGAGGTCGTTGGCGGCTTCCAAAAGGCTCTTGTCCATCTTGGCAAGGGACGTGTGGATCTGCAGAATCATAAAGGGAATGAAGTTATAGACCATGCCGAGGATGACGGCAAAGCTCGTGTGGATCATCGACACGGGGCCGATGCCGAACCACGAAAGGATCGTGTTGAAGATGCCCTCGTCCTGCAAAATGCCCATCCAAGCATAGGTGCGCACCAGCATGTTGACCCAGGTCGGCATGGTGATGAGCAGAATTAAGATCGTGTTGCTGCGGCCGCCGCGCTGCGCGATGACATAGGCGATGGGGTAGCCGAGCGCAACGCAGATGAGCGTTGTGATGAGCGCGATATAGAGCGAGCGCAGCAACACATCCATAAAGACCTTGTCCGTGACGAAGCGGGCAAAGTTCTCAAAGGTGAACTGGAATGTCAGCACCGAGTTGCCGGAGGTCGTGAAGGCATAGAGCACGATCAGAAGCATCGGCACCACGATGATCGCGATGATCCACGCGATATACGGGTAAGTCATGGAACGAAAGCGCTTCACCACTGGCCCTCCTTCTTCATCACGTGGATGTCCTCGGGACGGAAGACAAGGCCGACCTGCTCGCCCTCTTCAAAGGCGTGGGTGGTGGAGACCTTGTACTCATAGCCCTCGGTGGAGAAGGTCACATCGTAAACGCCCGGGGTGATGGTCTCGGGGTCGAAGTCGTACTTGACGTCCGTGATCTCGACCTGCTCGCCGTCTTCGAGGGACCACGCCGACGCGCTGGCCCAGGTCTCAAGGTCGGTGTCGAGCGCGATGCTCTCCTGAATGTCCTCGACCTTTTTGAAGAAGTTCATCGCGTAAATTTCTTCCTGATAGACCTTGCTCTCGACGCGGTTCTGCGCTACGACGAGCACCTTGACGGTGATAGACGTATCGTTCGCGGTGGCAAAGGTCACGGTGTAGTTGCCGGTCTCGGGCTTGATGTCGTATTCGACGGTCTTGATGGAGATGGGCTCCTCGGTCTCGGCGTCCCACGCCTCGGCAGAGGCGAGGGCGACGACCTTGGCGTCGTCGAGCTCTTCGACGTCCTCCACGTCCAGAAGGAAGGCGTTCGCACTGATCTTCTCGCCCTTTTCCTCGTTGTAGACAGGGCGGTCCTGCGAGACCTGCATCTTCACGGTGATGGACGTACCGACGCGCGTTTCGACCACGGTTTCATAGTGCATGCCCTTGAAAAGCTGAGACTTGACCGTGCCCTTGAGCATACCCTCGGCACGCGGGACAATGTCGAGGTGCTCGGGGCGGATGACGACGTCGACCTTTTCGTTCTTATTGTAGCCGCGGGCACGGCAGGCGTACTTCTTGTCCTCGAACATGACGAGGTCGTCCTCAAGCATGACGCCGTCGATGATGTTCGTCTCGCCGATGAACTTGGCGACGAATTCGTTGACGGGGGTGCGGTAGATTTCGGTCGGCGTACCGATCTGCTGAATTTCACCCGCATTCATGACGACGATCTTATCGGACATCGTCAGCGCCTCTTCCTGATCGTGCGTGACGAAGATGAACGTGATGCCGACCTCCTGCTGGATGTATTTGAGCTCCTGCTGCATCTCCTTGCGCAGCTTTAAGTCGAGCGCGCCAAGAGGCTCATCGAGCAGCAGCACGCTCGGCTCGTTGACGAGCGCGCGGGCGATGGCGATGCGCTGCTGCTGGCCGCCGGAGAGCTCGGTCACGTTGCGGTGGGCATAGTCCTCAAGGCTAACAAGGCGCAGCATACGCATGACTTTCTGCTCGATGACGTCCTTCGGCTCCTTTTTGAGCGTCAAGCCAAAGGCGATGTTGTCGTACACGTCCATGTGGGGGAAGAGGGCATACTTCTGGAAGACGGTGTTGATCTCGCGCTTGTAGGGCGGGATATTGACGATGTCCTCACCGTCGAAGAGCACCTTGCCCTCGCTCGGCTGCAAAAAGCCGCCGAGGATGCGCAGCAGTGTCGTCTTGCCGCAGCCAGAAGGGCCGAGCAGCGTGACGAACTCATTTTCGTAAATGTCAAGAGAGACGCCCTTGAGAACGACCTGTCCGTCCTCAAAGCTCTTGACGATGTTCTTGAATTGGATAAGCTTCTTCTTTTCTTCAGCCATGTTCCGATATCCTCACTTAAATCATGATGTAGTAATTAGAAAAGCGGGGGCGTGCAGACCCAGAGGATGCGCGCGGTGGTCTTGCGTTCATTTTTGAGGTAGTGGAACGTTCTGCCGTGGAGATAGAACGTTTCGCCGCGGCGCACAACGCTGCGTTCGCCGTCGCACTCTAAAATGACGCTGCCGTCAAGCACGTAGCCGAACTCCTCGCCGTTGTGCGGCTCGACCTCGAACGATTCGCCGCCGGCGGGAAGTTCCAATAAAATGGGCTCCATCTGGTTTTTCTGCGTGTTGGGAACGATCCAGTTGACGGTGCAGTTCTCGCGCTCGTCGACGAAAAAGTCTTCGGAGCGGAAGACAAACTGGTCGTTTTTATCCTCCTGGAAGAATTCCGAGAGGTTGGTGCCGAGGGCCTCGAGGATATCGCTGAGCGAGTCGATCGAGGGGGAGGTGAGGTCGCGCTCTAACTGGGACAAGAACCCCTTCGTGAGCTCGCTTCGGCTGGCAAGCTCCTCCAGAGTTAGTCCCTGTCGCGTTCGCAGCTGCTTGATCTTATTGCCGATGTCCATGCACATGCCTCCTCGTTTGATATACTAAACTTTTGGTCAGTTTTTGCTAAACCGAAATCATTATACACACAGCGCGCAAAATTGCAAGAGTATATTTAACAAAAAGTTCAATATTTTGAACTTTTTCAAAATGAGAAAGCGGAGAGCCGTGTTATGGCTCTCCGCTTGTGGGATTTAACTAAAATATTTCTTTTGGAACGGCACTTCGTCCACCTGAAATTCCCGCCCGCGCAGATATTCGAGAATGCCCGCGTCGGTGGGGAAGTCGAAACGCAGGCGATAGGAGTAGAGCGCCTGATGCGTTTCGCCGTATTTGCGGTTCACGCTGCCGACGCCGTACTTGCCGTCGCCGAGCAGGGGATGGCCGAGGTCGGCCATGCTCGCGCGGATCTGATGCGTGCGGCCCGTGAGCAGCTCGACCTCCAGAAGTGACAGCTCGCCGCGCGTCTGGAGCGTTTGGTATAAGGTGATCGCGCTGCGGCCGTCCGGCACGGGGCGGTGGTAAACGCGGACGGTGTTGCTCTTCTCGTCCTTGCGCAGAAAGCACTCGATGCGGCCCTTCGGCGGCTCGACGCGGCCGAGGGCGATACACAAATAATACTTGGCGATCTCGCGGTCGCGAATTTTGTCGTTCAGAATGCGCAGCGCCTCGGCATTTTTCGCCGCGATGACGATGCCGCCAGTGTTGCGGTCGATGCGGTTGCAGAGGGCGGGGGTGAAGGCGTTTTCCTCGCGCGGCTTCCACTCGCGCTTTTGATAGAGGTAGGCGAGCATGTGATTGACGAGCGTGTTGACCTTTTCGTGCTCGTCGGCGTGGGCAAGCATTCCCGCGGGCTTGTCGAGCAGCATGATGTTTTCGTCCTCATAGACGATCTTGAGCCGCGGCGTCGTGATCGTGAGATAGACATTCTCTTCGCTCGGTGTTTCGAAGAACTCGTCGTTGATGTAGCACTGCAACACGTCGCCCGCGACGAGCTTCTGGTCGCGCTGGGCGCGCGCGCCGTTGACCTTGATGCGCTTTAGGCGGATGTACTTCTGCGCGAGCGATGCGGGGAGCAGGGGGATGGCCTTGCCGAGAAAGCGATCAAGCCGCTGATTTTCGTCATTTTTTCCGATGTGAAACTCCCGCATGGGCGGCACCTCCGCTTGCGCAGCGCGCGATTTTCTGCTATTGTACGATAGCGGGCAAAAAAAGTAAAGAAATCCTGTCAAAATTTTTGCCGCAACCGTGAAAAAAGTATTTGACAATCGAGAAAACGTCCTCTATAATATCACTCGTGTCATTGCGAGGTGTAGCATGGTTTTAGATGTAAAACGTATCATTAACACCCCCGGAGGCAGAATTCCCTTTGACTTTACAGAGGACTTTTCTGATGTGGACTTCGGCGGCGTGTGTCCTGCGGTTCGGCCGGTCTCAGTGGTAGGGCAGGCAGAGAACATTGCGGGGATGCTGCGGTTGCAGTTTGACCTGACTACAACGCTTTCCGCCGTGTGCGATCGCTGCGGAGCGCCGTTTGATCTTCCGTACAAGGTCCCGTTCGAGTGTCTGCTCGCTGAGGAGCTGGAGGAAGACGACAACGACGATATCCTGCTGCTGGACAACGGAACCGTTGATCTCAGCGAGCTGGCGCGGGAGACGTTCATCCTCAATATGCCAAGCAAGACCCTTTGCCGCGAGGATTGCAGGGGCTTGTGTTCCGGCTGCGGTGTCAATCTCAACTATGAGAAGTGCCGCTGCAAAAAGGAAGTCGATCCCAGGTTAGCAGCCCTCGCAAAGCTTTTGGAACAATAAATTCGCTGTTCATTCAGCTTAACTTTAAGGAGGTGTCAACATGGCAGTCCCCAAGGGGAAAGTATCCCGTCAGAGACGTGATAAGAGACGTTCTTCTCACTGGAAGCTCACCGCTCCCGCGCTTGTCGCGTGCCCGAAGTGCGGCGCTCTGCACCAGCCTCACAGAATGTGCCCGGAATGCGGTACCTACAACGGCCGTCAGGTCAAGGTCATCGAGTCCAAGGTCGCAGCCGAATAATTGATTCGGAACGAAAATCGTTAAGAAAAGCTGAGTGGAACTCCACTCAGCTTTTTCTTATGCCGCAAGAGAAGGTTAGCCTTGCGCAACCTCGAAAATTCGGTTATACTGTATTTGTAATATTTTGCTTTGCGATAAAGAGCGGTGCGATTGCGCGCCGCTTTGGAATAAAGGAGGCAGAGAGATGAAACCTTTGGTTGCGATCGTTGGACGGCCGAACGTCGGCAAGTCCATGCTGTTTAATAAGCTCATCGGCCAGCGGCTCTCCATCGTCGAGGATACGCCGGGCGTCACGCGCGACCGCATCTACGGCGAGAGCGAGTGGTGCGGCCGCAAATTCCGTCTGGTGGACACCGGCGGTATCGAACCGCGCACGGACGATCAGATCTTGTCGTTCATGCGCGAGCAGGCGGAGATCGCCATTCAGCACGCGGACGTCATCATTTTCCTGACGGATGTGAAGACCGGCCTGACGGCTTCCGATCAGGAGGTCGCGAATATGCTGCTGCGATCCCGCAAGCCCATCGTGCTGGCGGTCAACAAGATGGACTCGACCGGACGGGTCGACCCTGATTTTTATGAGTTCTACAATTTAGGCCTCGGCGATCCCATCGCCGTTTCCGCTGTGCACGGCCACGGCACGGGCGACCTGCTCGATGCGTGCTTACAGTATTTCCCGCCCGAGGATGACGAGGAAGAGGACGAGGATGTCATCAAGGTCGCCATCATCGGCAAGCCGAACGTCGGCAAATCGTCGCTGACGAACCGCATCCTCGGCACCGAGCGCATGATCGTCAGCAATGTTGCGGGCACGACGCGCGACGCCATCGACTCGTACTTTGAAAACGAGCAGGGCAAGTATGTCTTCATCGACACCGCCGGCATGCGCAAAAAGTCGAAGGTCGACGACGTGATTGAGCGCTACAGCGTGCTGCGCGCCACGATGGCCATCGACCGTGCGGACGTGTGCCTCATCATGATCGACGCGCAGGAGGGCGTGACCGAGCAGGATACGAAGGTCGCGGGCCTCGCGCACGAGGCAGGCAAGGCCTGCATCATCGTCGTGAACAAGTGGGACCTTGTCGAAAAGGACGGCAAGACCATGGACAAGATGCGCGATGACATCCGCCGCGACCTCTCCTACATGACCTATGCGCCGATCCTCTTCATCTCGGCGGCGACGGGCCAGCGCGTGCCGCGCCTTTTTGAGATGATCAACTACGTGCACAACCAGTCCTGCATGCGCATTTCGACCGGCATGCTCAATAACATTCTGGCCGACGCGCAGACGCGCGTGCAGCCGCCGACGGACCGTGGCCGCAGACTGAAGATCTATTACATGACGCAGGTCGGCGTCTGCCCGCCGCACTTTGTCGTGTTCTGCAACGAGCGTAAGCTCTTCCATTTCTCCTACCAGCGCTACCTTGAAAACTGCATCCGCAACGTCTTCGGACTGGAGGGTACGCCAGTCATCATGTCGATTCGCGAGAAGGGAGACAAGGAAGAGTGATGGAGAGCATTTATCCTGAAGAGATCACTACGTTCGCAGCAGTAGTGCTGTATGGCGCACCGGTCGCCGTTGCGGTGCTGTCGTATCTTTTGGGCTGCATCAACGGCGCGATCGCGACGTCGCACATTTTCTACCATGACGACGTGCGCCGCCACGGCAGCGGCAACGCGGGCCTGACAAATTTCTACCGCAATTACGGCGCAAAGTGTGCGCCCATGGTCATCGCGTTCGACATGCTCAAGGCCGTCGGCGCGGTGCTGCTGGGCAATTATTTCCTGGGCTATCTTCTCGGCTGGGGCGCCGCAGGCAAGTATTTCGGCGCACTGTTCTGCGTCATCGGCCATATGTTTCCGGTGTTTTACGGCTTCAAGGGCGGCAAGGGCATTTTGTGCAGCGGCACGCTGCTGCTGCTTCTCGACTGGCGCATCGCGCTCGTCGGCTGGGGCGCGTTCGTCGTGCTGTGGCTCACGACGCGCTATGTGTCGCTCGGCTCGGTCGCCGCGGCGGTCAGCCTGCCGTTTACCACGTATTTCGTGTTCCATAACACGGCCTGCACAGTGCTCGGCACGTGCATTTCGCTTCTTGTGCTGTGGGCGCACCGCAGCAACATCAAAAGACTCTTAAGCGGTACGGAGAGCAAGTTCCATTTCCATGTGAACGCGCCCAAGCCGGGGGAGGACAAATGAACATTGTAGTGCTTGGCTCGGGCGGCTGGGGTACCGCCGCCGCGATGCTGTTATCGGACAACGGCCATACCGTCGCGCTCTGGTCGCACGACCCGAAAAAGGCGGAATTGCTGGATAAGACAAGGGAAAATCCTTTACTCAAAGGCGTGCGCATTCCCGAGCGCATCGCCGTCACGAGCGACTTAGCGGTGCTCCAAAATGCGGAGATGGCCGTCTTCGCGTCGCCGTCGTTTGCACTGCGCTCCGTTGCGCATGAGGCTGCGCCGCACCTGAAAAAAGGCACGCTGCTCGTCTCGCTCACGAAGGGCATTGAGCGCGGAACGCACCTGCGCATGAGCGAGATCATCGCACAGGAATGCGGCGAGGGCTATCGTATCGCAGTGCTCTCCGGCCCCTCGCACGCCGAGGAGGTCGCGCGCCGTCTGCCGACGGGCTGCGTGGCGGCATCCGCCAATCAGGCGAGCGCCGAGGCCGTGCAGCGCGCGTTCATGAACGAGGTCTTCCGCGTCTACACGCACGACGACGTCGTCGGCGTGGAGCTTGCGGGCGCGCTCAAGAACGTCGCGGCGCTGTGCTGCGGCATCAGCGACGGCTGCGGCATGGGCGACAACACCCGTGCGCTGCTCATCACCCGCGCGCTGAGTGAGATTTCGCGCCTGGCCGAGTGCATGGGCGGGCGCAAGGAGACGCTCGCCGGTCTTGCCGGCATGGGCGATCTCATTGTCACGTGTACGTCGATGCACTCACGCAACCATCGCGCGGGCATCCTGATCGGTCAGGGCAAGAGCGCGCAGGAGGCCATGGATGAGGTCGGCGCGGTCGTCGAGGGCTATTATGCCGCGCGCAGCGCGCACGAACTCGCGCAGCGCTACGGCGTAGAGATGCCGATCTCGACGGCAGTGTACGAGGTCCTCTACGAGGGCAAGAGCGCCGCACCGCTCATCGGCGTTCTGATGAGCCGCACGCCGAAGAAGGAAAGCGATTGCAGCTGGTTATGATTATTTCAAAAAAGCGGCCCTTGGGCCGCTTTTTTGAGTAAGATTGCAGCCCGCGGCAGCGCACGCGCCGTAGGCGCGCACGTTTGCGGGCTGAGAAGTGTTTTCCGCCACGCGCATGTCGCGGCGGAAAACGATTAAGATTATTTGCGCTGTGCGCGGCGCAAACTCTGCGAGGCTTTTTGCGCCTGCGGGCGCGAAAATATATTGAGGGTAACGATGGATATTTTGACGCAAATTGAGAATTACCAGCCTTACAATGAGCAGGAGGAGCGGGATAGGGGATTGATTCTCGACTGTCTGCGCGCGTTTAAGGATGTGTTTACGCGGGAAAATGCACTGGCGCACATGACGGCGTCGGCCTGGGTGGTGAACGAGCGCTTCGACCGCGTGCTGATGGCGTATCACAACATCTACGATTCGTGGTCGTGGCTCGGCGGACACGCCGACGGAGACGAGGATCTGCTCGCCGTCGCGCTCAGGGAGGTCCGCGAGGAGAGCGGCGTCAAAAATGTCCGTCCGGCGAGCGAGGACATTTTCTCGCTCGAGGTGCTGACTGTCGACGGCCACATGAAGCGCGGGAAGTATGTCTCCTCGCACCTGCATTTGAACGTCACGTACCTTCTCATCGCGGACGACACGAACGTGCTCACGGTCAAGCCCGACGAGAACAGCGGCGTGAAATGGTTCACGCCCGAGGGCGCAGTGCAAGCCAGCAGCGAAAAATGGTTTCGCGAGCATATCTACAATAAACTCAACGAGAAGATGCGGCAGTTTCACGCGGAAAAATAAAGGAAGGAGCAACAACATATGAAGTTAAGAGATGCCACCCCTGCAGATGCAGCTCGTTTAGACGAGCTGCTGACAAAGCTCATCCATGATGAGGCGCAGTACAATCCCAATTTGAACGATTCGTATGTCGTCACCGATAATTATCTCGACCGGATTGGCTTGGAGGGCCACAAGCTCCTGCTGATCGAAGACGAAGGAGAGATCGTCGCCTTCTTATACGGTTTTCTCTACGAAATTCCCGGCATGCTTGCAAAGCCGATTGCGATCCTCGATGCACTGTATGTTGAGGAGGCATACCGCCGGAAAGGCTGTGCCGCACAGCTCATTTCTGCATTCAAAGCCTTTGCCGCAGAAAGCGGGGCTTGCCGCGTCGAGCTCAAGGTTCTATCACGCAATGAAACTGCCCTACGTCTTTACGAAAAGCTCTCTTTCAAAGAAACGAAAAAGTACATGGCGATGGATTTATGGGAGCACTGATTCAGCAGTGCTCCTTTTTATTCAAATGCTTGCACACCATCCACGTTCCTGCTATACTGGGTCAAAAGTTAAAAGCAGATTACGTTTTTAGGGGATAACGATGGAGCAAATCAGAAATGTGCGGCCTGGCGACGAAGATAGTCTTGCCTATGTGCAGACGGAAAGCTGGAAGGCAGCATTCCGGGAGATCGTTCCCGCAGATATCCTTGCAGAATGTACCGCGCTGGAATCGACTGCCGCAATCTATCGTCGGATTTTGGATGAAGGGTTCGGGAACGGTTACCTTATGGAATTGGATGGCAAGCCGCACTGCATCGCTTGGTGGAGCGCTGCGCGGGACGCAAACATGGCGGGCTATGCTGAGTTGATCTGCCTTCATTCCCTTCAGGAAAACTGGCGCAAGGGATACGGTCGAGCAATGATGGAACGTGTGCTTGCAGATGTCAAAAAAGCAGGATATGAAAAGCTCGTGCTCTGGGTGTTCGAGAACAATACACGGGCGATTCAATTCTATAAATCGTTCGGCTTTGAGCCGAGTGGAAGGAGGCGTCCCGCCCTGGGCGCGGTCGAGGAAATGTACAGCAAACCGCTGTGATGCACATCAATAAGGAAAAGCCGCCCGATGGGCGGCTTTTTTCGAAAAGGATTCTCTGCGTTCTGTACTCTGGTTGTTCACTAATAGTGGACAATTCGACTTTGTACTGCTACGACACGATTGGGCAGCCGTTAACAGCTTTGCAACTTTACAGTTGCCGCGCATCCATTACAGATAAAAACGCTGTGAGACTTTTTACAAAAGGCTACGTTTTCTTTTTTGAAAGAACTGTTTTCAGCAGGATGATGACAATCGCCATTATAGCGAGCTGAAACAGAGTTACCAAGATCATCAGGCCGCGCGATTCATAATAGGTAAAATTTCTCCAATTGACGAGCAGTTCGACAAGCACGGTCAACGGGATGCTGAGCCAGACATATTTGCGGCTGATGAGGAAGAATAGAATTGGTGTAACAAAAGTTAGGAGAAAGGGAATTGGCGTGAGCAGGTATTGGACAAATATTTTTATCAAAATAACACCCCCCATAGCTTCCGGTTCGGTGAATCCCTGCCATATGATTCATTATATTGAAAGAGAGATAGGAACACAAGTATTTTAGCGGTTATCTGGGCAAAAAAAGAAGCACTGCTTTCGCAGTGCTTCTAATCTGTTTGGTCGCTTAGATCGCGCGGGTAACCTTACCGGAACGCAGACAGCGGGTACAAACATAGACATGGCGGGGCGTACCATTGACGATAGCCTTCACGCGCTTGACGTTGGGCTTCCAGGGACGATTGGAACGACGGTGAGAGTGGGAAACTCTGATACCGAACGCAACACCCTTGTCGCAAAACTCGCACTTTGCCATCCGTTGCACCTCCTTGCTGTAGTCAAATCAAGGCTTGGTCTTTCACAAGCAGTTGATACTATAACAGATTGCATCACAAAATGCAAGTACTATTTTCAAAAAAGATGAAAAAATCTGTAATTTTTCCGCTCGCGGCGCAAATGCGAAAAAAGCGTGGCGCGGCAGGGCGTTTTCGCTTGTAAAAAAGGGGGGCAGCGATTATAATTAAAGTGTATTTTATCACGCGGGCCAAGGCCCGCATGGAGGGAACTATGAATACCAATCGCTCCGTCCGCGTAAAGGACATCGTAGAAAAATTTCAGATGGAGGTCATCAACAAGGGCACGGATTACGACACCGAGATCTTGACCATCACGGACGTCAACCGCCCCGGCCTCCAGTTCATCGGCTTTTTCGATTATTTTGACCCGAGAAGATTGCAGATCATCGGCAAGAGTGAGGTGACGTTCCTGCGCGGCTACTCGGCCGAGGAGCGGCGCAAGCGCTTCGAGGACCTGTTCTGCTATGAGATCCCGGCGCTGGTCATCTCGCGCAATTTAGATGTTTTCCCTGAGTGCCTCGAGATGGCACAGAAGCACGGCCGCACGCTGCTTCGCACGAAGTACACGTCCGTCGAGTTCACCGCCATGACCATCGACTACCTGAACCACGCGCTCGCGCCCGTCATCACGCGCCACGGCGTGCTCGTCGACGTGTACGGCGAGGGCGTGCTGATCCTCGGCGACAGCGGCATCGGCAAGAGTGAGACGGCCATCGAGCTCATCAAGCGCGGCCACCGCCTCGTCGCCGACGACGCGGTCGAGATCACACGCATCGGCTCAACGCTCTCGGGCACGGCGCCTGAGCTCATCCGCAACTACCTTGAGGTGCGCGGCGTTGGCGTCATCGACGTGGAAAAGCTTTTCGGCGTGGGCGCAGTGCAGGATTCGACGCAGATCGACCTTGTCATCCAGTTTGAAAAGTGGGAGGATGACAAATTCTATGACCGTCTGGGTCTCGACGAAAACGACACGACCATCCTTGATGTGCCCGTGCCGCAGATCACCATTCCCGTCAGTGCGGGCCGTAACCTCGCCGCGATCGTGGAGCTGGCAGCGATGAACAACCGCCAGAAGAAGCATGGCTTCAACTCCGCGCGCGAATTCGCCGCGCAAATCGACGGCCACATTGACCGCGTGACCCGCGAAAATGAGCTGAAAAACCAGAATCCGTGAACGGAGGAGCATCTATGTCTTGGGAAACCGCACTCGACCGCCAGATCCATGACTATCTGCCCGACCTCAAATGGGCCGCAGATGAGCCGATGGCAAAGCATACGTCGTTCCGCATCGGGGGGCCGGCCAAACGCATGGCCTTTCCGAAAACGCGCGAGCAGCTCGTTGTGCTGATGGGCTTTTTGCAGGACGCAGGCGTCAAGCCGCTGCTGATCGGCAACGGCACGAACCTGCTCGTCGCCGACAAGGGCCTTGACACTGTGGTCATCGACACGTCCGCCGAGCTTTCTCATATTGAGCTGACGGACGAGGGCGAGATCGCAGCGGACGCAGGCGTGTCGCTATCGAAGCTCGCGCTGTTCGCATGGAAAAACGGCCTGACGGGCCTGGAATTTGCCCACGGCATCCCCGGCACGCTCGGCGGCGGCGTCGTGATGAACGCAGGCGCCTACGGCGGCGAGCTCAAGGATGTTGTCACCGAAGTGACGGCGCTGTATCCCGACGGCGTGAAGGTTTTAACACCTGTGGAGCTGGATTTTTCTTATCGCCACAGTGTGTTTTCCGCGGGCGAGGGCATCGTCCTCGGCGCGAAGGTCAAGCTCGAATCGGGTGATCCGGACGCCATCAAGGCAAAGATGGATGATCTGATGGCGCGGCGCAAGGCAAGCCAGCCGCTCGAGCTGCCGAGCGCGGGCAGCACGTTCAAGCGCCCGACCGGCTACTACGCGGGCCCGCTGATCGAGGGCTGCGGCCTCAAAGGCTGCCGCGTCGGCGGGGCAGAGGTATCAAGCAAGCACGCGGGCTTCGTCGTGAACGTCGGCGGCGCAACCTGCGCCGATGTGCTCGCGCTCATCGAAAAGGTGCAGAAGACTGTTTACGACGCGCACGGCGTGATGCTGGAGCCGGAGGTCAAGATCATCCGGTAAATAGAAAGAGAGACAACGATGGAAATTCTGATCATATCCGGTCTGTCCGGCGCGGGCAAGTCCAGCGCCGCCACGTATCTGGAGGACATGGGCTACTACACGGTGGACAACGTGCCGGCGGACATTATTTTGAAATTTGCCGAATTCTGCGCGCAGAGCGACGGCCGCTATGACCGCGTCGCGCTCGTGAGCGACATCCGCTCGGGCAACGGCAACTTTCAGGGGATTTTAGACGCAATGGAGCGGCTCAAGCAGGGCGGCGATATCTGCCGGCTGCTGTTCGTCACGGCGGACCTTGAGACCATCATCAAGCGCTACAAGGAGACGCGCCGCCGCCATCCGCTGATGTCTGACGGCATGACCATCGAGCAGGCGATGCACCGCGAGCAGGAGCTGCTGCGCCCGCTGCGCGAGCACGCCGACTTTGTCATCGACACGACGCTCATGCCCGCAGCCAAGCTCAGAAATGAGCTCTACGGTCTCTTTGGCGACAAGAGCGCGCGCGGCAAGCTGAGCGTGAACGTCGTCTCATTCGGCTTCAAATACGGCATCCCGCTGGAAGCCGACCTGGTATTCGACGTGCGCTTCCTGCCCAATCCCTTTTACGTGCCGGAGCTCAAGCACAAGACTGGCATGGACAGTGAGGTCTATGACTACGTGTTCTCGTTCCCGCAGACGAAGACGTTTATCGACAAACTCGAGGGAATGCTCTCATTCCTGCTTCCGCTCTACGCAGAAGAAGGGAAGAGCACGCTCGTCATCGCCGTCGGCTGCACGGGCGGGCACCACCGCAGCGTGTCCGTCGCGCGCTGCATCGCGTCCTATCTCACGGCCCTGGGCTATCCCGCGTTTGAAAATCACCGCGACATCACGCGCGGCTGAAGCAAGTTTTTGAAACGAAAGAAGGTGGCGGCATGTCGTTCGCCTATGACGTAAAAGCGGAGCTCTGCAAGGTTCCGATCAACCGGAGCTGCTGCGCCGTGGCCGAGGGCTGCGGCGTGCTGCTGTACGCCAGCGCATTCACCGCAAACGAGGTGCGCATCGTCACGGAAAATGACGAATTCGCCGCGCGTCTCCCAAAGCTCTTCCAAAAGGCATTTTCCCTGCGCTTTGACGAACTCCCTGACAAGTCGAAGGACGGCGGCAAGCTCGTCTTCCGCATCACACAGGAGGACAAGCTCGACACGATCTGGCGCGCGCTCGGCTACGATCGCCGGGCGCATTTTGCGCTGCACCTGAACTTTGCGCTGCTTGAAGAAGAGTGCTGTCGGGCGTCGTTCCTGCGCGGGGCGTTTTTGTCCGGCGGCAGCGTGACCGACCCGCAAAAGCGGTATCACTTAGAGCTTGCGACCTCACACGTGCAGGCGGGGCGCGAGGTCGAGGCGCTGCTGCGCGACATGGGCTTTGAGCCGAAAAATGTCATGCGGCAGAATAACCTCATTACATATTTTAAGAGCAGCACCCATATCGAAGACCTGCTGACGCTCATCGGCGCGCCGGGGCGCGCGCTTGAGATCATGTCGGCCAAAATCGAAAAGGAAATGCGAAACACCGTGAACCGGCGCGTAAACTGCGACGCGGCCAACCTTGACAAAGCAGTGCTGGCCTCACGTGAACAGGTGGAAGCCTTTACACGCTTGACCGAGTCCGGTGCGATCAACGACCTGCCCGTCAAATTGCAGGAGGTCGCTGTCGCGCGGTTACTTCAGCCAGAGCTGACGCTTTCAGAATTGGCGGCGACATTTGACCCGCCGCTGACAAAGTCGTGTTTGAATCACCGCATTCGAAAGCTCATGGAGATCGCAAAAAAAGAAGAGAACGAATAGGAGGGAGCGCGCCATGTCGTTTGCCCATTTACATGTCCATACCGAATACAGCCTGCTCGACGGCGCGTGCCGTATCCGCGACCTCCCCAAGCTCGTCAAGTCGATGGGGCAGACCGCCTGCGCCATCACCGACCACGGCGTGATGTACGGCGCGGTCGACTTTTACCGCGCCTGCAAGGCCGAGGGCATCAAGCCCATCATCGGCTGTGAGGTGTACGTCGCCCCGCGCACGCGCTTTGACAAGCAGCACGAATTCGACAGCGAGGCCCGTCATCTCGTGCTGCTGTGCGAGAATGAGGAGGGCTATCGGAATCTTTCCTACCTCGTCTCAATGGCGCACGTCGAGGGCTTTTACATCAAGCCGCGCATCGACCTGGATCTTCTGCGCGAGCACTCCAAGGGCCTCATCGCGCTCTCGGCGTGTCTCGCCGGTGAGATCCCGAGAAGGCTCCGCAATGGCGACTACAACGGTGCCAAGGAATATGCCTTAACACTATCTGAAATCTTTGGCCCCGAGCACTTTTATCTTGAATTGCAGGACCACGGCATCCGCGATCAGTCCATCGTCAACAAGGGCATCCTGCGCCTGCACGAGGAGACGGGGCTCCCGCTCGTCGTGACAAACGACGCGCACTATCTTCGAAAAGAAGATGCCTACGCGCACGACGTGCTGCTCTGCATCCAGACGGGCAAGACCGTGGACGACGAAAACCGCATGCGCTATGAGCCGCAGCGCTTCTATCTTCGTTCGACCGAGGAGATGGCGGCGCTGTTTCCCGACTATCCCGAGGCGATCGAGAACACCGGCAAGATCGCCGAGCGCTGCAATTTGGAGTTTACGTTCGGCAAGTATCATCTGCCGGAATTCAAGGTGCCGGAGGGCTACACGTCGCTCACATACTTCAAAAAGCTCTGCGCAGACGGCTTCGCCCAGCGCTATGGCGAAGGGACGGACAAGCAGCGCGCGCAGCTTGAATACGAGCAGAACATGATCGAGCGCATGGGCTTTGTCGACTACTTTTTGATCGTCTCCGACTTTGTGCGCTACGCCAAGAGCGTCGGTATCCCCGTCGGCCCGGGGCGCGGCAGCGCCGCCGGCAGCATTGTTTCCTACTGCCTTTCCATCACAGACATCGAGCCGATGAAATACGGCCTGTTTTTCGAGCGCTTCTTGAACCCCGAGCGCGTGTCGATGCCCGATATCGACATGGACTTCGGCGATACGCGCCGCAGCGAGGTCGTGGACTACGTCCGCCGCAAATATGGCGACGATCACGTCGCCCAGATCGTCACGTTCGGCACGATGGCCGCGCGCGGCGTTATCCGCGACGTGGGCCGCGCACTCAATATGAGCTATGCCGACTGCGACGTCATCGCCAAGCTCGTCCCCGCAGGGCCGCACGTCACGCTCGACGACGCGCTGCGCATCTCGCGCGAGCTGCGCGAAAAGTACGAGGGCGACGTGCAGGTGAAAAAGCTCATCGACACGGCACGCGCCCTTGAAGGCATGCCGCGCCACGCCTCGACGCACGCCGCCGGCGTGGTTATCACGAAGCGGCCTGTCGTCGACTATGTCCCGCTCGCGCGCAACGACGACACGATCGTCTGCCAGTACGTGATGACGACGCTCGAAGAGCTGGGCCTTCTCAAAATGGACTTCCTTGGCCTGCGCAACCTCACGATTCTAGATGACGCAGTCAAAACGATCCGTGAAAAGGATAAAAACTTTACTCTTGCTGGTATTCCTGAAAATGACGCCGCGACCTACGAAATGCTGGCCGCGGGGCGGACGTCGGGCGTCTTCCAGCTCGAATCGAGCGGCATGACGGGCGTGTGCGTCAGCTTGAAGCCGCAGAACATCGAAGACATCACGGCTTTGATCGCGCTCTACCGCCCGGGGCCGATGGAGTCCATTCCGAAATTCATTGCCTGCAAACACGACCCGAAAAAGGTCACATACCTCATTCCGCAGCTTGAGCCGATCCTGTCAATCACCTATGGCTGCATCGTGTATCAGGAGCAGGTCATCCAGATCTTCCAGCAGCTCGCGGGCTACTCGCTCGGCCAGGCAGACATGCTGCGCCGCGCGATGAGCAAGAAGAAGGTCAAGGACATCGAGCGCGAGCGCGAGGCGTTTCTGCACGGCGATCCCGTGCGCAATATCTCCGGCTGCGTGGCAAACGGCATCGACGAGAAGGCCGCGCAGGAAATTTACGAGGAAATTTACGCCTTCGCGAACTACGCGTTCAACAAGGCGCACGCCGCGGCCTATGCGGTCGTCGCATATCAGACGGCATACTTCAAGTGCCACTATACGAAAGAATACATGGCGGCACTGCTCTCGAGCGTGCTCGACTCGTCCGACAAGGTGGGCGAATACTTCAATGAGTGCCGCGAGTGCGGCATCAAGCTCCTGCCGCCGGACGTCAACCATTCCGCCGACCGCTTCACGGTCGAGCCCGAGGGCATTCGCTTCGGTCTCGTCGCCATCAAGAACATCGGTCGCGGGCTCATTTTGCGCATGATGCAGGAGCGTGAGCTCAACGGCCCGTTCATCGACTTTCAGGATTTCTGCCGCCGCATGGACGGCATGGAGATCAATAAGCGTGCGGTCGAGAACCTGATCCGCGCAGGCGCGTTCGATTCGACGGGCGCGAAGCGCTCGCAGCTCATCGCTGTCTACGAAAAGGTGATGGACAGCATCGCCGAGGGCAACCGCACGAACGTGGAGGGGCAGATCGACTTTTTCGGCATGGGCGCGGAGACCGCGCAGCAGGCCGCGCTCGTCCTGCCCGACATTCCCGAGTTCACGCCGCAGGAGCTCATGGCGATGGAAAAGGCCACGACGGGTCTGTACCTCACCGGCCATCCGATGGACGCCTACCGCTCACTCGTCCGCTCGTCCGGTGCGGCCGCCATCGGCCGCGTGATGGAGGACTTTGCGCAGGAGGCAGGGCCGACGACATTCTCCGACGGGCAGAAAATTTCACTCGCCGGTGTTGTGACCGCGAGCAAGACGAAGATGACGAAGAAAAATACCCTCATGGCTTACGTGACGCTCGAAGACGGCACGGGAGCCATCGAAATGCTCTGCTTCACGCGCGCGCTTGAACAGTACGGCAGCTATTTGCAGGAGGGGCAGGTCATTTACGTCACGGGTACGCTCTCTGTACGCGATGAAAAGGCACCGCAGCTCATGTGTGACTTTGCCCGTCCGCTGAACGCCAATTTTTCAACGGGAACGGTTGCGCCTGCGCAGGCGCAGCAGCAGCAGCAGCGGACGGGGCAGACGCTCTATCTGCGCCTGCCGTCGGTTGACGGGCCGGAGATGGACATTCTCAAAAAAATTCTCTATATGTTCGAGGGCAAGGGCAACAACGTCCGCATCCGCGTGCTTGATACCGGCAAGCTCATCGGCACGACCTGCGACCTGCACACCTCGCTTGTGTGCGACTTGGAA